>Ga0307479_10000297_pt1 | contig 46658 bp, 39 predicted proteins | sample atmos_gasesECM4C_FD_203743 | JGI IMG/M metagenome (GOLD analysis project Ga0307479, IMG submission 203743) | Hardwood forest soil microbial communities from Morgan-Monroe State Forest, Indiana, United States - atmos_gasesECM4C_515 | ecosystem: Environmental > Terrestrial > Soil > Temperate...
AATCCAGCGATTTGTCTCATGGCTGCAACACCTCTTCCTTGCAATCTGCGACCTCTAGACCAGCCCACCCGTTTGCCGCCGACCGAGGCACGGGTGCCAGCCGGATCGTGTACTTCACGAGCAGATTCTTTTCGTTTTCCTGACCGCTGATGAGCGTCGTAAGCCGCTTCCTTCCAAACACAATGGCCGTGTATGGGTCTCCCGAAACCAGTTCGGCGGATTTGACCGCCAGTGTGGAAGTGACGTTGTTCTGCCGAACGGTATCGACGAAGTTCTCCTGATTGAGCTGCGCCAGAATCTGCTGCCGCAGAGTGTAGGTCATTTGGTTGAGCGCCAAAGTGGTGTCGCGCTTCACCGTAAGCGGGTCGATGTTCACAAACCGGCTCAGAAAAGTGTTCACGAATGACAACTTCTCAGCGTTGTCGGGCTGCTGCTGCGCGGCTGCCTGGGCGACCTGGACACCTGAGCCGTCCAGCGATGAGACTTTGCCATCTTGAACTCGAAGCAGAATGGGCGGTCGCAACTGCGCGAGGATTGCTGAGACGATGGAGATCAGTGCCACGGCGCACGCGACGAGCGCCACACGAGACGCGCGACGCGCTTGCATCGCTAAGTGGCTGTAGAACTCGGTGTAATCGCCAAGCTCGGACTTGCCTCTTTGAGTTTGCTCGAACGTGAACGGAGCCGTCGTCATGACCTTTTCCTCTCATGCGTTTTCCGGTGGCGGTAGCGCCCGGAAGTTCGTTTGCGGCGGCGCACCTGTTGTTTCGGCGCTCCGGCTTCTTGCGAAATATCCAACCGCTTGCGGAACGGTTACTGCTGCGCCACCCGTCGCATACGCAATTGCTGCGGAGGCACCTGTCTCAACAGTTCGGTAAGTCACGTAGGCCAGCCCGGCCGTAACTAGTTCTGACAATGCGCTTCCGGCGGCGTTCAAAGCACCCTTGGTTATGTATCCCGTCAAACGCGGAATCTGCGTTAGCAGAATGGCGAGCAACACGAGCAGGATCGCAGGCACGAGATTGACGACGGGCCCAGCCACGAAGACCTGTAGCAACGCCCCGGTGAACAGCGCAAAGACAATGCTCCAGATCGCTGGCCACAAAAGCACCTGAAGCAGGGCCTTGACGTACGTGTAAGTGACCGAGGTGAGCTGCCGATTGGGGAGCATGGCGATCAGCAGCGGGCCGAAGATGTACAAGAGGATGACTGCAAGGGCTTGCGCTACTACTAGCCCCAGGTATGCGAGAACAAGTATGACGGCGGAAAGAAGCGTCAACAGCGGGACGATACTTGTCAACATGTTCGCAGCGAAAGCGAGCACCCCACCCAGACTCGTGAACTGCGATTGAATTTGCTGAAAGAAGGCCTGGAAGCTATTCGGGTCTCCAAAACGACGGGCTAGGTCAGAGCTCAACTGGTTGAACTGGTCGAAAAGACTTCGATAATCGCCGAGGATGGCGAGCGTGATTCCAAAGCGGCCCATGATGCGGAAATAATCTTCTGTGGGCGAGTCCTGAAAGAACGACTGCAACATGCTGAACGTGAACACCAGCGCTGCAAGAGGCAAGGCGATTCCGAGGATGAGGGGCATATACTGCTCGGCGCGGCTCCACAGACCGCCCAGACCCGCCAGAAACCTGCTGATGCTGCCCAAATCCATCACTGCCTCCTGAAATCGCCGAGGCCATAGGACAACTTCATGCTGCCGACCAGGTCTGAAACAGCGGTGACTTGACCTTCGCGAATCTGCTCTTGCTCTTTTTCAATAGAGTTTTCGCGCGCAATGTTCAGCGCTTGAAGTCGCATCAGTCGAGCGAGCAGCCTTTGGTCGTAGGCCTGCGAGCGCAGCATCGCGCCATTGGCTGCGGCGGACAGCTTTGCGGCACCGCCAGGACTGGCCACCCCCGCGCGAGACTCGATGTCGTCCGCATCCAACTCTTCCTGCTGAGAAACCAGCTCCGCGCGCGATGCTTCGAGTAGGCCAAGCGTGGCGGTGGCATCGGCGGCATCAATCCTCTTCTTGCGTCCGATTGGGAAATCTGCCGATGGAGTGGCTCCGTAGGCTAGCTCCAAATCTCCGCGAAGAGTGGAAGGATCGACGAGCACGCCATTGAAATCACGCTGGAGTTGCTGGAATTGAGGAAACTGGCTGCCGACGACTCGGTTCAAAATCCCTCGAAGCTGCCGTCCACGCGCCAGGCTTACGCCTTCCTGAACGCCCGCGTTGATCCGGTTGTACTGCTGGAGGTACATCCCCAGCGTGTTCAGCGTCTCCTGGGAGATGCCAATCTGGCGGCCGATGCGAACGACTGCCGTCCAGTCAATGACTGGCATGGTGCCGATGAAAGCGTGCGCTGTGACCGGCACAAGCAGACCGATGGCGGTGGCCAAAGAGAGAACTACGAATCTTCTAGAATGCTGTCGCATAGATTTCCTTTCGATTCTTCGAAGACGGCGAAGCCAACCCCTTCGGGTGAGCCATGCCGAGCCGGTAGATGACTTCCAGAGCAGAGAGTTCGGGATGCTCCTTGGCAAACTTCTGGCGGAAGTCGGTTTCAAGCGGATGGCTCGTGCTGGACCAATAATCAAACGGCGTAGCCGTGAGCTGGATTACCGTGCTCAATTCAGGCTGATTGGCAACGAGCATATAGCTCTCCGCGAAATGTCCCGGAACATTGCGCAGCTCTTTGACCGCTTCGAGAGACGGCTCGGAAAGATGGAGCACATCGCGGAGGCGCGATAGTTCCCCTAGCTGCGCACAGATGAACTTGGCCTCCGTGTTTTGCAGGATTGCCAGTCCTACCGTATGCGGCGACTCGGCTGTGCCCACGAAGTCCTCAATTCCTTGGCTGGCGGCAATAATTGAGCCGTACCGCTTCCTTGCGGTGCGGAAGGCGTTGAGGATTTGTGCTCCCAGCACCGGATCAGCCAACATCGCCCAGACTTCATCGAATACCGCTATCGTCGGACGGAGATTTCCGCCACCGTCTTTGCGTCCGATCTGCTGATCGATGGCTCGCGCGACGGTGAACGCGACGGCGGTCTGCAATTCTGGGGACTCTTTTAGCCCGTCGATGTCGTAGCAGATGATGTCTTCTGCCTTTTCGAATTCGGGGCTCGTTTCGCGGTCGAACAGTTGCGCGTAGACACCTTCGCCCGTCCAGCGATTGAGCTTCAGAGCTACGAGCTGCGCCAGTTGCTCAATCACTGGGTTCTCGCACGGGTAATGCTCCAAGGTCCATTTCAGATCGGAGAACCGCGGTGTCTTCCCGATGGCGAGAAGGCGCTCGTAAGTCATCCGAACGGCCTTCTCCAGAAAGTTCAGCGTGACGGAATCGTCTGAGCCGGTCTTACCGGCCATGTGAGCTGCAAGGGACGCGACGCCTGCGATCTGTGCCGAATCAGGCTCTCCGCTGTTCGCCTGAAGATCCCAGGGGTTCTTCACCAGCTTTGTTCGAAGGCTGATTTCCCGGTACTGCCCTCCAAGCAGCTCGACTAGTGCGCGATAGTCAGGGCCCTTCGTGACGATAGCGATTCGCGGATTCAGAACCTGCAATTGAAGGAGGAGCTGCTTTATTAGGAACGATTTGCCTGAACCGGTCTTGCCAGTGACGAGAATGTTGCCGTTCGGCAACTCAGAACTGAAGGGATCGAACCGGAGGAAAATGCCTTCGCGTGTCCGGGTCAAGAAGGCAGGCTTCCCATCGTGGGTGCCAGTCCACGGCAGCTCAATCGGAACGAAGTCTGCCGCTTGACCGGAAAGCAGCGTGAAATCGCGGTTCGTCTTGCGGACTCCGTGAACGCCGGGCAGGAAAGCAATAAAAGTTGGGAGCAGCGCCGTCTCTTCGCGGTATCCACGCGCTCCGTTCATCTGCCCGAACGCCTGTAGGACAGACTCGACTCGTTGAGCTAGCTCTTGTTCTGCTTTCTCCCGTTCGGCCGAACTGCGCGTCACCGTCGAAGTGGAGACAGCTACCGCCAGTTCGATCTCGACAATGCGCTGCGAGGACGTGATGGCCGACGCCAGGGTGTCAACTGTGTCCTTCTCAAGCGCTGCTGCCTGGAAATCGCGGCGGCGGCTGCCATCCTTCCGAAGTTGAAAAGCCAAGCTCTTCTTGAGCAACACCCGGAGTTTGCGAACCTTCACAGTCTGATCGGGAACGCGTACGTTCAAAACGACCTCGGATGAGAAGTCGAGCGCCAACAGCGGTCGCAGCAGAGAGGCAAACGTAGCTTCGGGCAATTCCGAAAGCGTGACGACCGCCTTCAGGACTCCGCCGAGATCGAGGAGCCGCACTCCTTCGAACCAGTCGGTATTCATCAGTGCTGCGGATTGCTTCTTGGCCTTCGGCATTTGGCCATCCGCAGGGTTCAGTGCGTGATAGACCAACTCAACCAATTCAGGCTCCGTGAGCCGACGAAGCGGAGTTATAGCTTCAAGGCCAAGGCGGTAGGTTTCGAGGATATGATTGAATTCGGCGACTAGACGGTTGTGCTCTTCTCGATTCCGCTGGAGGAGTGCCGTTGTACGCGTTTCCTTCAGCGCCGCTCTCACTACGTTTGCGAACTTTCCGAAACCGTCTTGTACGAGCCCTAGCCACAATGCCGTTGCAAAGCGCGACGCAGCAGAGCGCGTTTCCCACGTGTGTTTCGGTTTCCAAGAGACGAACGCCAGAAGCCGGATCGAGCGCATGTGGCCAGCATCAATGGCCGAACGCCAGAACGATAGGCGGTTCTCCTCTAGCCAGCCAGCAGGCGAATTTGCGCAATTGCCCAGCGCTTTTCGCCCTTCAAGGATTCGAGGAGTCTCGTAATCAATCAAATAGCGGAACTGCAGTTCGATTTCTGGATGGCGGATGCCCTTGATGAACGCATCGAACGCAGCGCTCACTGCTTCCAGACGTTCAGCATTCGCAAACTGCGTCGCAATTCCCGAGCACTCCCATCCGGCACAGAAAGAGCCATCCCTGCGAACGATCAAGCCATCGCGGATTTCCGAGATTGGCACTCGCGAAGCAAGCGAGGACAGTTTCAGCTCGCTTTCCGTTTTGCTCTCGGACCGATGACGCCCTGCGGCGGCTTGCGGCAAGAAAACGGCCAGAGCGAGCACCGCAACCGCGAGAGCGCCGATAAAGGCAGCAACGAGGTAAAGTGTGAACGGCTGAATCATTGCTCACCCTCAATCAAGTAAGGCGGCATCTCTAGCGAGCCACAACGCGCACAGTGCACCTTTGGGCGGAAGTAGTGCTGAATCCACGCGACGAGGTATCCACGCGGTTTGTCATGTTTCGCCCATCGAATCAGGCCAACCAGCAGGGCAGCCGATCCATAAGTCATCACGGTCGAGACCGGCATAAACCCAAGGAATACGCGAAGGATGTGATCGCCAATCAGCCGCATGACGATGGCCCACGCGATTACGAATCCCCAGTCCTCCAACTCCAACCCCAAGAACTCGGCTCGGACGGAGAGCGACCGCGCAACGGGTTTGAGTCGAAGCGGCATGGGTTCAGCCTGCGAAAGTGCGAAGGAGTTGCAGAACCGATGACAGCAGCAGTGCGCCGCCAGCGCCAGCCCACTGCTTACCGCTGGGACGCTCGCGGGCGATGTTTGCAACTGCCCAGATGACGAGGAATCCAGCGCCGAAAATCCCGAGACCCTGGGCATAGCTGAGTGCACTCGAAAGGAACGAAGTAACGCGGTCGCCGCCAAATTGGGCAAACGCTGGCGAGCTCAGCAACAGCATGGCGAGAGCCGATCCGATGGGGCGGGCGAACCGACGCAGGTCGATTCGCTGCTTGCGGCTGATGATACGAGACATCGGCATCCTCCTTATGGGAAACAAATTGAGAATCTGCCGGAGCGAAGGAGGTGGGAGCAGGATCAGCAGCAGGGAGGGTGGCGTCGCTGAGAATCCTGCTCCCGGTTGGTTAAGTCAGCACTCTATTCCTGAGCCTTGCAACGTTGCCCCCGAGTCATGCCGCAATTGGCGGGACTTCGGGTTCAAGCTGCGGCCCAGGGCGGGATCGCTCCGGTGAGTTTCCCTTCTCACTATTCCTAATGCACACCGACTCGGAGAAATTCACCGCCTCATTGAAAATTTTTTTGTCTTTCTCGGTTTTGGTTGGCGGGTTAGACCGATCAGGAGTTCTGGATAGCGCCCCACCGGCTCGCGCTGCGCGCTGCAACCGGTTGAGGATGGTCTGCAATTTTCGATGCAGACGGCGGCTGTTCAACCGGTCTGTCCCGAGCGCCTCTGCCAGCTCCTTCGCCTGAAACCCCTCGTACTTGAGCTTCAGAAGGAGTTCGCACTCGGCATCCGATAGCAGGCCATCATGTATCGCTTGCTGGAGAATCCTATCCAACGTGATTGCTTGCTCGAAGGTTGCCGGTTCTTGTGGATCGGCAGTACCCTCCTGTAGCGCAAGGGACTGCCGCAGTTCGCCCATCGCCCACCGAAAAAGGCTCTGCCGAAACCTTCTCGACAACGCAGCGGGCAAGTGACCATTGAGGATCTGCATCTCCGGTGATCTCGCAGTCTCCAGGAAGCACAAGGCCGCCTGTTGCGCGATGTCCTCGGGACACAGCCCAGGAAATTTTTGGCAAGCCTCCCGATAAACCTTGTGGATAGCGGGCATATACGCCAGGAGGAGCAATTGCTGCCCGATTTCTTCGAAAGTCCTGTCCGCGATGGAGTCAACCAGCGCATGCAGGATTCCGTTCCAAGCTTTGTGATTCACGGCTTCCGTCCGCTCGTGCTCGTGCAACTGCACGATCACATCAGCGGGCGAATCGAAGTGGTTCAGAATTGAGTGGTTGCGGGCAAGTGCTTGGAAGTGGGTTCGGGCTGTTTGTGTGCTTAGCGAATTGAGCAGACTTCGCTCAACCTGACAGACAACACATCCGCAATTGTTCTCCTTTTGCATGGGGACTTGTCTCCTGAAGGGGGATCGCAGGCAGTCGGTCCGACACCAATGCAGGTCGCACGTCTGACCTTCGCCGCTCGACGGTCGTTCCGACCGGCCATTTCGAATTTCCCCCCTCACTATCTATGAGGCAAAATTTCGGGAAAAACTCACAAACAATTTTCGAAAATCTTCAGGCCCCAATTCGGACCGGCCCGAAAATCAGCACCAGCCGTGCCTCAGTGACTCTGAGGACCTAGGGGATAGGGGATGGGACGATGCCGAAAGCTTTCCTTCCGCAGTACGTCATGGTTGAATGGTTGCCCTCGAATGATGTAGCGGGAGGGGATAGGGCATGGTGATCTGCGACCGTTTACGGGCGTTGCGCGAAGAGAAGAAGCTGTCACAAGGCGATATTGAAAAGCGGACCGGTCTGCTGCGCTGCTACATTTCGCGTGTGGAGAACGGCCACACGGTTCCCACAGTCGAGACGCTAGAGAAGATGGCGCGGGCGCTCGAAGTGCCGCTTTACAGGCTCTTCTATGACGGCGAGGCTCCGCCGAAACTTGAGAATCTCCCAAAGCGCAAGACAGCCGATGACATTGCCTGGGGAAGCTCCGGCAAGGATGCGCGGTCCCTCTCGAACTTGCGTAGGTTGTTGGGGCGTTCCCAAGAGCGCGACAGAAGGCTCCTGCTGTCCTTGGCCCAAAAGCTGGCAGTAAAGGGCAACGGGCGCAAGTCCGCAGCGAGGGAATGAAGCGAGCTGCTACTTCTTCGGAGGAGCACCTAAAAGCTTGGGCAAGGTGGGCTCACGTCAATGCATGGATCACCAGTGCCGGATGGAATTGCCGGTCGAGCCCTGCAGGATATTGCACAGCATAAATCTCGATGTCTAATAGTTGGTCCGGGGCAGAATCATCCGACAGATCATCGATATCAAGAGTCAGATTGTTGATGAGAACTTCGGCAGAGTCCTTGGAAATTGAGAGCATTGGGGAAAAGTCCCGTCTAATCTTCCTTATTTGCTTCTTCTGCTTTTCAACCTCCTCCTCCGACAGGACCGGAAACCTTCCGGCTTGTGACGCGAGAACCTCCGCGCTATCAGATACAGGCAACGAACCCAGGTAAACGGGAATAAGCCCGATTTCCTTGGCGCGTCTCATGTCAGCGACTAATTTGTCATTGGCAAGGTGTCTCTCGTACGGGAGGAAAAATATCTTTTGGCGAAGCAGCTCCGCCGCTGAACTCGAGAGAATAAGCCGATGCGCTTGCTCGGGTAAACCCAGAGACCACCCCGTGATTGTCACCCCTTCGTTTCCGGTTATTTTTGATCGGGCGGTAGTCCCTGCTGTCAGGGTGTATCGCGAATGTAAGCCCCCGCTCAGGAAGCCCAGATCATAAACATTCTCGCCAAGCTGTTCCTTATACGGTATCGCGCAATCGAAGAAAATCTTCTTGTCTTTCGGAAACGGGATTACATCCATTCCTGGCCCAGGATACTCGGAGCTGACAACCTGCAGGCATAAAGCCGAAAAGGGAGCAAGCGCCTCTGCAACTCTCAGAAAGTCGCCTCCGTCGTCTTGACATACCATGAACTTGACACCTACAGCGTGCCTAAAGCTCCCGAGTAGGGCTTCTAGTCGTCCCCACATCCACAATCTCAGGATGCTGTCTTTTGCTTCTGGAAACCACGCCACCCAGTCATACAGTTCTTGTAACAATTTCCCTAGTGGCGTTTCCGGCTGTCGCCTGATATTGATCCGTTCTGTGAGTCGCTTCAACGAGTTCTGTACTCGCCTTAGATGCTGAAGATTGTATTTTCGGCAGAGGAATTCGGCCTCTTCGTATAGGGCCCTAGCCTCATCTAAATTGCCTAGTTCAATCTGAATTTCGGCCAGATTGACATCAGTCCCAGCGATAAGGTCATAGTATGGCGACCCGTCCAGCAGTCTCTTGAGCTCACGGTATGCATCGAATTCCTCGTCTTTACGCCCCAGCAACCCCTTCATGCGAGCCATCGACCCGAGCGCGTTCGCGATTCCACCGATGTCAGATAGAACCTCAAACGCTTTCTTTGCCCGCAGGTAGTACACAAGCGCCTGCTGGAAGTTCTCTTTCCCCTCGTAAAACCACCCAATTTGCCCAATTATGAACGCTCGTCTAGGCTCACCTTGGATTGACGGCAGCAATGACTCTAGAGTCTGGATGCCTTCGGAAAGAAGACGGTCCCGTTCCGTCTTGTCCTGTCTGGCCTGAGCAACCTCCGCTAGGTTTTTCAGGGACGTTACATAGTCCTCCGTCAAGTCCTGCCGTATTGACAGCTCCCGCGCCTCTGTAAAATATTTCTTGGCCTCATCCAACTTCTCGGCTTCTAGATACACGTGTCCAAGTTTGTTCAGGTACTCCACCTGCTCTTTGAAGTCGCCAGCGTCCTTGACTGCTTCTAATGCAGCCTGAAAGATGGCCTTTGCGTCTTCAATTTTCCCAAGCGTGAACTGCACGCGTCCCTTCAAATCGAGGCATCTGGCATACCAACTGCGATCTCCAACCTCCTCATAAATACGTAGAGCTTCTTCTAAGAAGCTCGTCCCAGCCTCATATTCACTCTCGCGGTATTTAAGCCGTGCGAGAAGGTAGAGAATTTTCCCCACATCCGGTTTGAAACCTGACTTTCGATGCCATTCGAGTCCCCGCACGTAATTCGACTCTACTTGTTCAACGTTGCCCTCGTGTTCGTAGAGCAACCCTTTGTGCTGGTAGCAACCCGCGATTCCATGAACTGCGTCCTTCGCCGTTTTAGGGTTGCCTTCTTGGTATTCGCTCAGAAAATACGTCAGCGCTTGATCGTAGAAGTCGTGTGCTTCTTTGAGATTTCCGCGGTGATCCTCAATCCAGCCTAGTTGGAGAAGCGTGTGGCCAAGGCCCTGTTTCGTGTTGTGTTTCTCGTCCAGCTTACGCGCTTCCTGCAAATAGGCCTCGGCCTCTACCAGATTTCCCGCGTCGATTTCAATGACTCCCAACTGATGCAACGTCGCCGCAACGTCTTTTCCCGAATTGGCCGTTCTGAATTCCTGCAGACATTCTTGGAGCAACTGCCTTGCAGCCACCACCTTCTTCTCGCCTTCATTTAAGATCACAGCGATCCCATACTTGGATTTTGAAATCGAGATGTCATGGTCACGAATGGTGGCCACTTTCAATGCCTTCTCGAACGTCGCTCTCGCATCCGCGTACTTGCCCAAATCGCGCATCGACCAAGCTTCATCAAAGAGTGCCTGCACATCATCCGGTACCTTGGGAATTTCGACTTCAGGTTCTGAAACACTCGCAACCACGACATTGAGCTTTTCAAGAACTACATCTTGCTTCTCACCAAGGAGATCAAGCTTCTGTTCAAGGCGGGCTATAGCTTTTGGAATCTCACCTAGGGCCGTTTCTAAACCTATTTGAAAAGGTTCGTCCGGCAGTCGGTGGCTGATCATGTCCTTCAGTTGATCTAAGCGACTGGTTAGTTCCTCGACTACTCGCAAGTCCCCGCGAACAGCTTTCACATCAGCGCTTATGCCTTCCAAGAGTAAACGCTGAAAGGCTCGCCACGCCTTGTTGCACTCCTGGTTGTCCGTCTTCAATTCCTCGCCAAACCAGAGCACTATTTGATTGAGTAGATTGGCGCGCAGAAAATCGCGAAAGTGTTTACCGTAGGGAGCAAGGAGGCTGTCGGCCGCAAGACGCTCCCAGAGCTTATCCGTCGCTGCTCTTGGATCTGCGTACGCATATTCGTTCACTTCTTGCTCACTCACTGGGTTTCGCGTGCAAGTTACGAAGATGTCCTCTTTCTGATCCTTGAGTTCTCTGAAGAACGCCTTGATCGAGTCTCGTTCATTTTTTGACAGCGCGCCTACCTCACCGAGCTTGAAGTATTCCTCTTCGAGATAAGTTAGCGCCTTGCAAAACGCGCGCGCTAAGGCTTGTTGGATATCGTGATTGAGCACACCGTTGCTGCTAGTAAGCCATCGCTTGACCCTTTCATGGTTTCTCTGAAGAATGTCGGCACCTATAGCGACTCCCATTCCTGCAGGTACAATTTCACCGAAGTGGCCGCCTATGAATAAACCAACTGCAATCATTGAGGCAGTAGCGAGAACGCCTAACACGTCTAAGGTCTGTTGTTTCGTTGGCATGGCTGGCTTCCGTGCGGGATGGCCAGAGAATATCACGCGGCGGGGCCCGGAAGACCAAAGGATTTCGGCAGCCAGAGGCCGGCCCGCCACTTGTGATAGATTCGGCGCGCGGGGCCCAGATCAACCGAAATCGCCCAGATCCCATGCTAGTCGATTGTGATTGTCGAATTAGATCGGCGAGGCGGATTATCGGCGCGGTGCCGATTGCATTGAGAACTCGCGTCTACGGCTGTCGCCCGTTTGACCGTTGGAGCGACGGGTCAGGCTGATCGCTTTCTCAGGCCAGCAAGTATTTCCATGTAGCGGTTGAAGCACGGTGAACAGGAGGTCAGGTGTTCGCTGAGGGCTGCGTCGCGGGCCTCGACCGGATGTTCGGCCATGCGCTGTAGGTCGGAATTCGTTGGGCAGCCAACCCGCTGAGGGTTGGGAAACGCTTCTGAGAGGTAGGACTTGGCGAAGCCAAAGAATTCGGCTTCGTTAAAATCACTAAGCCGACATTGTTTGCTACTCGGCATCGATTTCCACTGCCCGGCTTCAATTCCTCATTCTGATCGACCTACGTTGTACGTGGCGCGATCAGAGCCCCTTCCGAGGAACGAACCCGGTTCGGCCTGTCGCTTGGCCTTAGCACGTTCCGCACAGGAATCGCAGATCCCGTGGCTGACGGAGCTGTCCTCGCTGCCGGGCTCGGCTTCGCGCATCGTCTTGCCACACCAAGCGCAAAGCAAGCGCAGCTTAACTGCGTCCTTGGCCGCATTCATTGACGAGGCTCCAGATGCGCTCGAATCCGGCGATCCGCTACAGTGAACGGCCACACGCCGCTAAGGATGATGCGGAGAATTTGTCGGCTGAATAGTGCTGGCAGCAACCACAGGACCAAGCCAACAAGTAGCAACAACATGGCAATGTACGCAAAAAATTGCTCGGCGGTAGATGGCGGCGGAAGGTCTGCCGGGTCGGGAACGGTGTAGGGAAACTGGAACACGTCTGTTACTCGCTGTCTGTTTACGTTCTGTCTGTAGACGAATCGAGAGCATACCCCACAGACTGCGGGAATGCAACCAGTCCTATTGGCGTTGGGCAAGCGAATGAGGGAGCTGCGGGACAAACAAGGATTCAGCCAAGAGGCTTTCGCCGATCATTGCGGCCTGCACCGAACAGCGGTCAGTTTGATCGAACGCGGCAAAAGAGTACCGTCCCTCACGACGCTGCTCACCATTAGCAGCGGATTCGGCATTTCTGTGAGCGAACTGCTTCGCGGCGTGGATGCGGGATATAAGCACAGAGTCGGTGTGCGTCGATGACCAAAAAAGCGATCTCCGCTGGCGCGGTACACAGTGTGCCAGCGGATTTACGAAAAGTTCTCATTTCTGACCCGGCGGCGTGGGCAAAATGGGAGGATATTACGCCACTCGCGCGCAATGAGTGGATCTGCTGGGTTATCTCCGTCAAGAAACCGGAAACCAGAAGGCAGCACATCGAGCGAGTACGCACGGAGCTTAAGGAGGGAATGCGCCGGCCTTGTTGCTGGCCAGGCTGTCCTCACCGCTAATGACGGGGTAAGCGCACGACTATTGTCCAGCTGCTTTTCTACGTTTTAGGTTCGCCAAAATTTCCATGTAGCGGTTGAAGCATGGCGAGCAACAGGTCAGGTGTTGGCTAGCTGCGGCGTCGCGAGCCTCAACGGGCTGTTCAGCCATCCGTTGTAGGTCCGAATCCGGTGGACAGCCAACACGTTGTGGGTTGGGAAACGCTTCTGAGAGGTAGGATTTGGCAAAACCAAAAAACTCGGCTTCGTTAAACTCGTCATTAAATTCAGGTTTTTCTTTTGTCGTCATCGGCCTCCAGTGCTGGCATCAACTGCTCATTTTGAGCGGTTTGGGCAGTAGGTGGCAACGGCTTTCTTGATCGCGCTAGCTTTGCCTTGACGGCTCGCACCGCGTTTCGGAATCTCACCTCCGCCGCATGGCCGGAGAGTCCATGAACGGGTCCGATTTCGTCCCAAGTGAATCCTTCCAACCGTCGCCAGCACATGTCTCTCTCCGTGAAGTCGAACTGGGCCAAGCACTCCTTCACCAGAACTTTCATTTCCAACTGACGCGACGGGTCAGCCAACCTTTGCGCCAGCGTTTGTCCTGCGATGGCAGCGTCCAGCACTGCGAGTTCTTTGCTCTTCAGACGATTCACTTGTCGCACGAACGCACGGAAGACATAGCCCGGCAGGTTTCGTATGGATGCGGGTTCACCGGGCGGGTCCCGGCGCGCAATCAGTTGTGATACAGTCGCTGCAACCTCCTCAAGCGTATTTGTGACAACGGCAGAGTCGCCTAGCAAATTTGTGCCGTACTCAAGCGCCTTCGGAAAAACTGACTCAGCCGCCGCAAGCACCGCCGGATCGATCTGTTTGCCATGCCGATCAACAGAATTGAGCCGATAAGAACTGGGAGATGCGCCGGTCGCCATTGTGGTTCATCCTGAGCCAGTGAAAGATCGCAGGCTCGTTTTGTGGGTCGTCGTTTGTGGACACCAGAGGAAAACCGTTCTGCGAGGTTGCTGACGACCTCAGGCGACGCCGCAGACGGTCTTCATGTCTGCGCTCTTACTAGTGGGCTGGGGCGGGACAGCTCTTAGTCGGCAAGAACTGCTGCCGATTTTTCGAGGTAAGATGCTGGCCAAGGCATTGCGGTCAGCGGGAAGGGGCGCTGAGGCAAGGCCGTTCGTCTGGGCGGCTATATTCTGCATCAATTTCGGAGTAACGGGGGAATAAAAATGCGTGATAAGCCATTGTCGCTCGTACTAATCGTTCTCGCTTTCGCCATTTTTTCACTCGCAGGCTGCGTTTTGCGCCACGACATCGCCGGGGTGTGGAAGGGAACGATTCAGGCGAGTGCCGCAGGCGGAAAGGAGAAGTGGCAGGGGTCTGCGGAGCTGACGTTGAACCAGAACGGCGACGCGCTCACCGGAACTCTAGTGTTCACACATCCGCAGGCTGGACGCGTCCAGGTTCCGATCAGTTCGGGCATCGTTTCCAAAGATGCAGTGACATTCTCCGGCCAAAGTCAGTTTCCTCTGGGTGGATCGATAGAAATCACCTTTCACGGTAAAGTGAACGGAACATCGCTGGCGGGAACAACAGACATGACCTCACGGGGCCTATTTGGTACCGTCACAAACAGCGGCCCGCTGAGTCTAACGAAGCAATAAATGGCCCGCGGCGAACGAGGCTAACGCTACCTATAGTAGCGGTATTTTGCTCTCCGCGATCTTCCGCAACCGGGTCGGAGCGCGCAAGACTACATCGGTCTGTATGGCGGCAACGCGAAGCTCCTCAGCGAGAGCCTCGAATACGTCCAGCGGACTGCAACTCAAATTCTCAGCACAATTGGCGCGGATGATTCGTCCGCGCCCCCGCTCAGGTCCGGTGGGCTTAGCCTTCGGAGAACGGCAGGGAACGCTGGCACTTCGGACCTTCTCCACAACGTTCGATATGGAACGACTGGAGACTTTCTGGTATGTAAGGTACTATAGCGCCTCACATGTAGCTCACAGGTTGGTACGACGGGGAGTCCAGGGGCTTGTATGAAGAACGCTGGGGACATTCCAGCCCTCATCAAAGAGCTTCGAGAACGCCTTGGTCTGACACAAGAGCAGTTTGCCCAGAAGGTGGGCGTCACTTTTAGCACCGTCAATCACTGGGAGAACGGGAAGCGCACGCCCCAGCCCTATCTTTTCCAACGATTGCGGGAGCTAAAAGAAGAAGTCGATTCCGAAAAATCAAAGTCTAGGCGACGGTCTTAAGTGATGTGCGTCCTTGGCGGGTGAGAAGCATGGAACAGTACCGTGAGAAATTTCAGGCCCTCTTACGCGAACTTTTTCAGTTCGACTGCGCGGACCTGAACTTTGGCATTTATCGCATCATGAATCACAAGCGGGATGTACTCGACCGCTTCATCTCGGACGATTTGCCCAAGGCCGTCACAGATGAACTTGATCGCGGGGCTTTAGCTGAACAATCCCACGCCGCTGCTGAATTAGAGGAAATTGCGGAGCAGATCGGCGAAACGCTCGGCGTGACCGCGCTGGATGCCGATGGAAATCTAACCAACGCCTACAAGGAAACCCCGCTCGGAAAGAAATATCTGGGCCTGAAGGCGAAAGCCGCTGGTACCGGTGGGCGCGAGGCTCTGGAAGCCAACATCTTCAATCACCTGTATGCATTCTTCAGCCGCTATTACCAGGACGGCGACTTCATCTCAAAACGCCGCTACTCCAAACGGCAAAAATACGCCATTCCGTACAACGGCGAAGAGGTCTATCTTTATTGGGCCAACAACGATCAATATTATGTAAAATCCGCTGACCACTTTCGCGATTACACCTTCACTTCGCATGGCGTCACTGTCCATTTTAAGCTGTCCGCCGCAGAGGTTGAGCACAACAATGTTAAGGGCGGCAACCGCTTTTTCGTGCCTCTCCCAAAAAAGATTGACTGGAATGAGAAAGATTCCGTCCTAGTCATCCTATTCGAATACCGGCCTCTCACCGACAAAGAGGACATAAGCTACGGTAAGAAAAACCAGCAAGACGCCATCATTGCTCAGGCACTGGTGGAGATCCCCAAGCACCTCAAGAAGGCGGATAAAGCACTTTTAGCCCTCACTGCGGAGCGGCGCAAAGCTAGCGACGAGCGAAGCGTTTCTTTCCTTGAGCACCATCTTCGCCAGTACACGCGTACCAACTCGTCCGATTTCTTTATTCACAAAGACCTGAAAGCGTTTCTTTCGCGTGAACTGGATTTTTATTTGAAAAACGAAGTGCTCGGCCTCGACGAGTTTCGGGCAGCAGGTGAAGGTCGGGCCGACGCGTGGTTTCAGATCATGCGTGTCATGAAGTCCATCGGCGGTCGCATCATTGAGTTTCTGGCCCAGCTGGAAGAGTTCCAGAAAATGCTCTGGGAGAAGCGTAAGTTCGTCACCGACACGCAGTATTGCATCACCGTGGGAAACATCGCTGAATCCTTCTACCCCGAGATCACTGGATGTGAGGCTCAATGGACGGAATGGAAGGCCCTCTTTCAGATCGACGAGGATAGCCCTAACCTTTTTGCTGCTGGCAAGAATAAGGCCACAAAGCGCTTCGAGTTTCTTAAGACCCATCCCACACTCGTTCTCGATACAAAGCACTTCAGTAGCGATTTCGTGGACCGCTTTCTGCAGAGCTTCTCTGATCTAGACGGAATGACGGATGCCCTTCTAATCTCCGCAGAGAATTTTCAGGCTCTCAATCTCCTGGGTGAGCGCTATCGAGGGAAACTTAAGTGCATCCACATAGATCCTCCCTATAACACACAGACCAGCGGATTTCTTTACAAGAATGACTATCAACACTCAAGCTGGCTCGCCATGATGGAGAGCCGCCTGACTCTTGGACTTTCACTGCTTGCTCCTCTCGGCGCGTTCCTTTGCCACATTGACGAGAACGAGTACGAAGTTCTGCACCTGCTTTTCAATCGTCTCGGAATTCCTGACAGTGGAACGATTGTTTGGGACAAAAAGAATCCAATGCTGGGCCGAAAAGGTATCGCCACTCAACACGAATATATCCTTTGGCGAAGCCACCTTGAAGCGTCCGTCTACCTCCAAGCCAAGAATGTCGAGAAAATTCTGGACAAGGCCCGCGCGCTCATTAAAGAGCACGGTGGCGTCAACAAGACCGTCAGAAAAGAATTCGCTAAGTGGATCAACTCATGCGATGAGTTCTCTGGCGGCGAAAAAGCCTACAAATTAGTAGACGACGACGGCAGGGTCTTTCAAAGCGTCGCGATGGGCGCTCCCGAACCACGCACCGATCCCAAGTTTCACATCCCCCTTATTCACCCCATCACCAAAAAGCCCTGCCCAGTTCCAGATAACGGCTGGTCACGAGCCCCTGAAACACTCAAGGAGCTAGTCGACAAAAACGAGATTATTTTTGGCGAAGACGAGACCGTCCAGCCAAGGCGAAAGGTGTTTTTGACGGACGAGTCGCAGCGACAGCTGTCATCCGTCATCAGCAACGCCAGTAGAGGTAAGAACGATATTGAGAAGCTCGGACTTGAATTCCCCTATTGTCATCCGGTTTCTTTGTACGAACAGCTTTTGGGAGCGGCCCTTCCAGACAGCGATGAAATCGTTCTGGACTACTTTGCCGGTTCCGGCACCACAGGACACGCCACTATTAACCTGAACCGCGAGGATGGCGGGCAGCGGAAGTTCATCCTTGTGGAGGTAGAAGACTACTTCGATTCTGTCCTCGTCCCCCGCATCAAGAAGGCATCATTCTCACCTGAATGGAAGGATGGGAAGCCTCAGCGCCTCGCGACTAAAATGGAAGCAGAACGCACTCCGCGCATCATCAAGTACGTACGTATGGAAAACTACGAAGATGCCCTCAACAATATCGAGTTCGACGATGCCTCTGGTCAACGCGCGCTTAAATTTGACGACTACCTATTGAAATACATGCTGCGATGGGAGACACGTGCAAGCGCGACGCTTTTGAACACGCAGCAGCTTTCCAGTCCGTTCGGATACAGTCTCAACATCTACCGCGAAGGTCAAACCAAGCCAGTTCAGGTCGATCTCGCCGAAACGCTCAATTATCTGTTGGGCCTTCATGTCGCGAAGCGGCTCGTGTTCCACGACGATAATCGCCGTTACCTAGTCTACCGGGGCCAGATCGACCATCGTGAGATTGCGGTCATCTGGCGGGACACCCAGGGCTGGTCGAAGGCGGATTTCGAACGCGAGCTGAAATTCGTAGCCGCAAATAAGATCACGGAGGGGGCGGAAGAAATCTTCGTCAATGGAGACTCTTTCATCAGCAACGCCAAAGCTTTGGACCCCATATTCAAGGCGCGGATGTTTTCTCCACTAGAGGCGTAAACGTGCCACGCACCACTAACTCGACGACCACGTACCTCAAGCTGGAAGAACGTCTCGTCCTTCTTGCGTGGCTCAATAGCCAACTGGGTTACGAGAGCAATCGAGAGCTTCTCAATGATGTGTTGCAGACCGACGAAGGATTTGATGGGTCCGGTCGGAGCTATGTTTACCATCTCCTCGAAGCACGCGGCGAGAAAGTCAAGCTTTCGCTCCCCAATCTGGCCCGTTACGACGACAACATCCGCGAACACCTCGGCGCGATCAATGCTCGCCGACCAGAGCCAATTAAACTGCGCTACTTCCAGCACTTGGCCCTGCTTTACACAGAGATATTCCTGGATTCCTACTTCAATCGGCGGCAAGAAATGCTACGAGCCATCAACGCGTTCGTAGACTATCGTAACTCTATTAGGCCCGCAGTCGAACCGAAGGACGCGAAGTTCTCCCCCGACGATTTGTCCAAGCTGGCATATTGGATGGCGACGGGCAGCGGCAAAACTCTCATCATGCACCTCAACTACCGCCAATTCCTTCACTATAACAACGATCCGCTCGACAACATCTTGCTTATCACCCCGAACGAGGGACTTAGTGAACAGCATATGGCCGAAATGGCAGCATCGAGCATCCCCTGCCGTCGCTTCGACTTGAACGATAGCGGCTTACTCGCCACCCACAAAGATGTCGTCCGTGTCATGGAGATCACGAAGCTAGTTGAGGAAAAGCGCGGCGGAGGGGTCAGCGTTCCCGTTGAGGCGTTCGAGGGAAACAACCTCATCTTCGTGGACGAAGGCCACAAGGGATCGGGCGGTGAGGCTTGGCGCGGTTTTCGTGACGCTCTCGGGAAGACCGGCTTCACCTTCGAGTACAGCGCAACGTTCGGCCAGGCTCTCACCGCAGCCCGAAACGATGAACTCACGGCTGAATACGGCAAGGCTATCGTTTTCGACTACTCGTACCGCTATTTCCATGCAGATGGCTTCGGCAAGGATTTCAGCATTCTCAATCTCAAGGAAGAGACTACAGAGGAAAAGACAGAGACGCTGTTGCTTGGGAACCTCCTTTCCTTTTACGAACAGCTCCTCGTCTTCGACGAAAATGCCACAAGTCTGCGGCCGTACAACCTCGAAAAACCGCTCTGGGTCTTTGTCGGCAGTAGCGTCAATGCGGTGTATAGCGAGGACAAGGAAAAGCGGAGCGACGTTCTCACTGTGGTTCGCTTCTTGCATCATCTCTTGGAAAACAAGCGCGGTTTGGCCGTAAGCACGATTCGAAAGCTTCTCGACGCGAAGACGGGCCTGGTCACGCCTGACGGCGAAGACGTATTCGAAAATAAGTTCGGCTACCTCCGCAAAGTAGAAGCGAAGCCCGAAGAAATCTACCGAAAGATTCTTTCGGCAATTCTTCACGCGCCCGCTCGTGGCGGACTGCACCTCTGCGACATGCGCGGCAATCCCGGCGAGCTGGGCCTCAAAGCAAGTGGTTCCGAGGACTATTTCGGTCTCGTATATATCGGCGACACCGCTGCGTTCAAGAAGCTCGTAGAGGCCGACGCCTCTGGTATTACGCTCGAAGATGACGCCCTTACGGGCTCATTATTTGCGGGAATCAACGAGCCCAGCACAAGCATTAACGTCCTTATCGGCGCGAAGAAATTCATAGAAGGGTGGAATTCTTGGCGTGTTTCCAATATGGGCCTTCTCAACATCGGCCGGAAGGAGGGCTCTGAAATAATCCAACTCTTCGGGCGGGGCGTTCGGCTGCAAGGTAAGGGTTTCACGCTCAAACGAAGCTCTGCCCTCGATGGTAGCCACCCTGCTTATCTTCGGACCTTGGAGACCTTGAACATCTTCGCGATCCGCGCCAACTACATGTCCCAGTTCCGGGAATATCTTGAAAAAGAGGGTGTCGAGACCGAAGGCGATGTCGCGCTGCCGCTTGCCATTCGCAAGAATGATGAATTTTTTGGAAAGGGATTGGTCCTCCCACGTGTGCCGGTAAATCGAGACTTTTCTCAGGAAAGGCAGATCCTTCTTGAGCCTGATCAGTCTGCCCGCGTCCAAGTGGACATGTCTCTAAAGGTGCAGACTCTAGTAAGCGGCAAACATGGACTAACATCGCTCGCCGCACGAGCCGGAAGAACGACTTTCATACCAACTGAAAGCCTTGATCTGATCGATTGGGAGCAAGCCTATCTCCAGATGCTCGAATATAAGGAGCAGAAGGGGCTACAAAACTTAGCCATTCGCCCAGAGACCCCCAAAGCAATCCTCGCAATTACGGAACCTGCAAGGCTTTACACGCTTATCGCGGACGACGCCGTTGTGAACCCCACCTTGTTCTCCCAGACGGCTCTACTTCAAGAAGCGTGCCACGTCATCCTCAGAAAGTACGTTGACAAATTCTATCGGATCTATGAGGAAAGGTGGGATTCCGAAAACATGTTGTTTGGCGCGCTCGACGAGAATGACCCCAACTTCCAGGATTTCGAGGTGAAAATCAGCAGGAGTGAGACAGAGCTGATTGCCGCTATCCAAAAACTAATTGACGAAGCTGATCGTGTTTACACGCAAGAACTTCGGGACTTGCCCAGCATTCACTTTGACCGCCACTTGTATCAGCCGCTCCTGATTGAGCGAGGTGACAGAATCCGTAGCCAACCGCCGGGCCTCAATGAGAGCGAGCACGGCTTCGTAGACGATCTCCGAAGCTATTGTCGCGCAGAAAAGGATAAATCGTTGGCTGAAAAAGAGGTATTTTTGCTCCGTAATCTAAGTCGTGGGAAGGGTATCGGCTTTTTCGAGAAGCGTGGCTTCTACCCCGACTTCATTCTTTGGATTAAGGACTCCAAGGCGCAGCGCATCATTTTCATCGAGCCGCACGGAATGATTTACGCCCAGCCTTACATTCACGATGACAAGGCTAGGCTCCACGAAACGCTACCTGCTTTGGCCAGCGCCCTTGCCGCACGCGCCGATCTCGCCAACGTCCAACTTGACTCCTTTATCGTGTCCGCGACTCCTTACGACGAATTACGGACCAGATACGACGACGGCACGTGGGACCGCAAACGCTTTGCGCGGGCCCACATTCTCTTTCCCGAGCGAACAACCGAGTACGACTACCTCGCGGCCATCATTGGTTCGTAGCGACCAGGCTCAAACTGCCGCGCAACCGAATTTGCAGTCTGTGAGTGAATTCCAGCGGGGGCGGGACAGCCGCTCCTGATATGATTCGATTGGGCGTTTATTCGCCATGAATCTCGAAGCCGTTCTCCGTCACTACCATCTACATCATCGCCCCCGGCACGACCATGAACTGACGTGGTTCCGAACCCAAGCCTCGCTCGAAGATGCGCTGCGTGTCGCTGGCAAAGCTCAAGATGATGGAGGGAAACGCTATTGTCACCAACGAAGAATCAAGCCTGAGGCTATAACGGAAGCAACCAAGCGCCTTGTTGAATTGCACGACGATTTGCGGCGTTGTTCCACCTTCCACACGCTATGGGCATTGATACGTGACAATCTCAAGCCAATTCGAGGTATTGGCGACCTCTATATTTACGACGCCGCTCTTCGAATCGGCGCTTACTTACGCCTAACGCCCGAGCGCGTGTATCTCCACGCAGGCACGCGCATCGGTGCTAGGAAATCTGGTCTCTTGCTCCGCGCAGGAGGCAGGCGCGAGTGGCTGGAGCCAAACGAGCTTCCCGCTCCTCTCCGGGGCTTGCCTCCGTCCGATGTTGAAAACCTGCTGTGCATTTACGAGGGACGGCTGCCACGCCTTGAATGCACGTGACTGTCGATGGTCACACACGGGGTGAGGGGGGGCCAGAAAGCTAGGGCTCAAAGCGAGGAGGCGTTCGGTGCCGACTGAAATTGAGGGTATGAAGTTCACGGGCTTCGCACGCCTTGACATGGAGAACTTGCTGAAATTGGATTACTCCGGTCGGGTGAAATGGCTCAAGTATCGATTCGGGCTGGTCTTCTTGACGCCGTTCAGAAAATTCGTACAACTCGATGCCGCGGATTGCTATGTTTGGCTGTGCGTCGTGAGCCTCCTCTGCACTGCGGTCGAAGCATTAGCGGATTTCGAGTTTGACGGCAACGGGGTGCAACGCTTCTCAGGATTTGTTGAGAGATATTTCAGCCCTGATTTCAGTTCTGGCGTGCTGTCTCTGGACGATCCAAAGCCGGCCAGGGGGGCACCTGCCGTTACGCCTGCTCAACATTTGTACAAATACTTTCGCTGCGGGTTAGCACATAGCTTCTGCATTGAGTGGGGCGGGGTGCTTCACCGGGAAGATGGTGCGCCCAATTACTTGTTTGAGCGCAACCCGGTAGGAACGCAGAAATCACTCGGCGTCGTTCCGCGAGAATTGGTCGCGGACTTCTTGGCGGCGGTCGAGAAATTCTTCGGCGCTGCGGGGTCGTGGAAGCTCGGTACGCAGCAAGCCATACATTTCGACGAGCATTTCCATGAAGTATTCTTGGTCTCTTGCGCAACACCTACACCTTAGCCGCGCGGTCGATTCCTAGTTTGACTAGACCCCTTAGGCATAGAATTCCGATAATGCGAGGAACCTATGTCTGATTTTTGGGGAGCGCTTGTAACCGGCGCTGCCGGTCTTATCGGTGTAGGGCTTGGCGGCGGACTCGCCCTGCTTAACCAACGACGACAACGCGCCGATGAGCGCATTCAGCAACAACTCAACGAGTTCTATGCTCCGTTCCTCGGTATCCACATGCTCATTCGGGCGAAGTCCGAATTTCGATTGAAGCTCAGCGGAATACTCGGGGAAGCATGGCCAAGACTGTTCGCAAACGCAAGAGCGCAGGGAAACCCCTCTTTGCTGAAAGACACTGCGGACAAACACTGGCCTACTTTCGAGAAGGCGCAGGATTACGCGAACCATGTACAACAACACGAAATTATTCCGCTTTATAACAAAATGGTTGAGTTGTTCACCGACAAAATGCCGTTAACAGAACCGTCTACGAGACAGTATTTTGGTGAGCTAGTGGAGTTCGTCGAAATCTGGAACCGATTCTATGCTGATGCGCTTCCAAAAGAAACGCTGTCACTGCTCGACCACCGCGAGGACAAGGTGAAGCCACTTTACGCGGATGTGGCTAATCAAGTCGAGAATCTAACGAGACAACTCTCGTCAGGCCGGGCAAATATGAGGCGCGGACTACACCGGCTTTCAATCATTCTTGCTTGCAGTTGGTTCCTCGGGGCGTCTGCCTATCTTTGGACAACGAGGCCGGAGCCAACGTTCGTGTGCACCGATTCAGCAAGCCAAGGAGTCTCCCGGTTGTCCTCAAACGGTCAGCAATCGCCGACTGGCGTTCGCGTTGAGGGACCTGACGGTCAGATGTATCTTTTCCCTGATGGAACTGCAAAACCGGACGCCATCAGTTATTTCAAGCAGCGATGCACCCGAAGGAGTATGGCGTCGAGAAACATCCTGCTGTTCGCTTTGATTCCCGCCGTGGTCGCGTATTTGTTGCTACTGGTCGTGGTGCTGGCTGGTACATGGGTTTGGCGTGGGTTGTGGACACAACGCGTTCGATCCTAAAGAAGAGAGCGGGGACATGTAGCTAGCACGATACCGTCTGACAATGACCGGGAGTACACTCGAATAATGTGGACGCCGGAAGAACTGACTCAACAGATTAGTGCCGAACGCGAACGCCAAGCACTCTTGGACCGCCCCGGAATTCCTGATGGCGTTCGCGTCGGCTCGCTAACTTCGTTGGTAATGGACGGGGCTGCTTGGCGGGATACGAACGCCTATCCTTCCGCGCAGGAGTGGGCTGACGAAGCCGAAAGACTGCTCAATTTCGCGGTTTGCCACGACCAGTTCGCTCGATTCTTGCCGAATCTGCGTGGTCGGTGGAGCCAATTCGAGTCGGCTCAGGCTGAACTTCGTGTTGCATTCTTCTTGCACCGAAACGGTTTCAAAATTCTTGAATGGGAGCCTGCTGGGGCAGCAGCGTTCAGGGGGGAGTTCACCATTGAAGGTCCGTCGCATCTCCCCGTTTTCACGGAAGTCGAAAGCCCCGGTTGGGAGGGCGAACTGACGCCCGAAGAATTGAAGGCGGGTAGGCAGCACCAGCCGAAAGACCTCTACTGTGACGGTCGTGCTGTTGCTCCATGGGAGCGAGTTCAGTTCGAAATCGGCAAGGCGTACAAGAAGTTTGACCCGCGGAATCACAATCTTTTGATTCTTGCCGATGATTTGTTCGTGGGTTTGAACCACGGTACCGAGATTTGGGCAAATTACGCTTTATACTCGCCCCGCACCGGAGGCTGCTTCACTAGCGGCGACTATGGGAACCTCGGCGGAGTTGCATTCTTCCACGTCATTGCGAACACAGACCCAATCGCATACGAGATGGAGGTATTCCTCAATCCGTTTGCGCTTTCGTCTGTCACGCTGCCCGAAGATGTTCAGGGCGCGTTTCATGCCAAAAGTGAAGTGAAGCAATCCGCTCTGACAATCCGCACCGTAAAACCGTGAGTAAATCTGGAGATTCAGTCGAAGGAAGCAAGAAAGCTACTGCGACAAAGCTCGATTCTTGCATTCAGATGGCACCGCCACCTTAATCCTGACGAGATTGGTCAGCGCCGGACTGGGGCTCCTCAATTTCGCTTGGGTTCTTCTGGGGCGTGCCGAGCAATTCCCAAGCTTCCAAATACTTGTCTATCCAATTCGGTCCATACAGCGGGTGGCCGTCTCCGAACACTTTCGTATAGTCAGGCAGGAACCGCCTTACTTGAGAGTCCTTATGAGCTTGCCCCTTCGCACCCGGTCTGTTCAACCAATGTCGATGAGAGTCTCGAATGGCCGCAGCCACTATACCGCTGGGAACAACGTGTGTCTGCGTCCGATCTTCCAAATCATCTCCAAAGTTCACGAAACAATAGAACAGTGAATCTGAAATAAGCCGCTCGTGCTTCGGTTTCATATGCCAGCCTTTGTCGGTTCCGATGTTGCGTCTCGTTTTTACTTGAATTGCCACCAATCGTTGGCCATCTAGGTCGGTTATTAAGATGTCGGCGTTCGGGACACCGAGCGGGGCCAGTGCGGCGATATAGCCACGGCGAAGCAACTGGCAAAGAACATAATGCTCGCCAGCAGCACCGAGCAAGCTGGATTGCGATGCCATCACTGCAGCCTATCGTAGCAGGTAGGTTCTTCCTAAAGCCCTCAAAACGCGCCAGAGCTTGAACGGAAAGCCTAGCACATTACGATGCTCTCCGTTTTCCTCGTCCTACGGCGTGCTGAGTAATTTCCGCAACTTTGCTTTTCTAGTTTGTTGCGCCGGATACATGGAGTCCTCTTGAACCCATTTCAACAGCTTTGGTACATCGACAATATGTCTCGTCGGTTCCTGGTGAATTTCAACCTCGACTCGCTTTATTGTTTCGTTCGTATCGGATTCCCACCCCACATCTTGCAAGCGGCTCAATCCGCGAAGGACGGCTTCGTATAACGATTCGGCATAAACTTCAACGCTGTGTTCGGTATTGTGGCAGTCCTTCAAACGGACAATGCACTTGCTGATCGACATGATGAACTCGGAAGTTGAGATCAATAGGCAGGAGAATCGGGAAAAACCAGCTTACTTTTTCCTGCCACACAAGTCCATGAACTGTTTGACCGTCGCCGGGTCACGATTTGCCATTTGTCCGGTAACCCCGGACTTTTGAGGTAAACTCCTGAGCCGGGACACTCCGCGAATTGTATTTAGAAAAACCCTGGCGGCGACCTGGTATACCATCCGCGTCGCCCCGTGCTTGATATGAGCCCTGGCGTTGCTGAGAAGGAAAGTTGTTGAACACGGGAGACGGCACTAGATCCCGCCCGGACCGCCGACAGTCAGTGTGATAGCCGACTTGAATCGTTTTTCATCCAGGTCGGCCTAACCGGAGGTAGCACCCTAGGGTGAGGCTTTGGGGAATCAGAGCCACAACAGAGCGGATATCGGTATTCTGACCGTCATTCCGGCAGAACTCCAGTGGACTCGGCTAGCGATGAGAGTTCCACTCGACAGCCGCCGAAAGGCACGAGGCGGTAGGATCTATTACTTTGGTGAGGCGCCTGCCTTGTTCGCCAGGAGGCCCTCCTATCGGATCGCCCTTACCTGCATTGGAGAGGCCGGCACGGCCGACTGCGCCGCAGCCACAACAGCACTCATACACGAGTATCACCCACGGATTGTTATTCTTGTGGGCATAGCGGCTGGAATCCGAGACCAAGTTAGCATCGGTAGCGTTGTTCTCTCAGAACGGGTATGGGGTTACGAAAAACAAGCGGTTCTCACTGGGAGGAGGCGTCGGATAGTCAGTGTTCCTCGCCCAGACGCGCCGCCGATACCGTTTTTTATTCAACAGGACGTTACAAATTACATTTCTGTCCCTGGTATGGAGCCTCGCATCGGCCGCCGCTTCGTCGAGCTCGGTGGCGAATACCCAAAAGGTTCTGCTACTGATGAAGCGAGGCACGGGCGGAAGGCAAAGCGCATCGCGGACGCTCCCGACGTCCATTTCGCCACAGTAGCGAGCGGAAACAAACTACTGCGGAACCCTCGAGTATTGCGTCGCTTGCAGTCCGCAGGCCATGGACGAATAAAGGTAGGCGAGATGGAAGCGTCGGGTCTCGCTACTGCTTGCCATCAAGAGAATGTACACTGGCTGGTCATACGTGGCGTCTCGGATTTCGGCGATAAGTCGAAAATCGACCGGTTCCACAAATTTGCAGCGCAGATGGCCGCCGCAGTCCTTGCAGACTTCGTCGAGCGAGGTCTCCAACTCTCGATTCATGCGAGACGCTTCGCACGGGCTCGCATGGTGATCCCGGACGTCCCAACGATTTCGGAGATGCGGACTGCCACTTCACAGCTCCGCGCGGCAACTCCACAGAAGCACATTGCCGGAGCCGTCGCAGCCAGGATGCTCGAACTGTCGGCGCCATTCAAGCGAACTGTCTACCGGGTCCTTAGCTCCCGTGTCTCGCCCGCAAAGCCCGTTCCCGCGACGATTTCTTTGCGCTGGAGCCCACGCGTGGGGGTCCTCTACTTCGCCCTGAGTGAAAAGGATGCCTTGGCGGGGATTGTTGCCAGCACTTTTGTTAGCAATCGTGTCCAGACGCCTGACCTGCTGCGGGACTTTGTCTGCGCAGAGTTCAGGGCACAACTGTCCTACGTCCTAGATCTGACGAACCATGCAGTCCTGAAGGCTCTGGATCTCAGCCTTGCAGCACTTTCACAGCAGGATTACGCCTATTCGCAATCGATTGCGGAAGCAGCGCGCCTCGCAGGTTGCGAGGCTCTACTTGTGCCACATCACCGACCTGGTTACTTGCCTCAGCTAGTCGTTTTTGACCGGATCACCACCGCCAGCGTTCTCAAGCTTCATCGTACGTGGGCTTTGAGCGGACCTGGTGGGCGGCTAACTCCTGATTAGTCAGGTTACCGGACATCTGGAAGTTGTACTGGAAAACAATTTCATTATTCCTTGTCCCACAAGTCCATGAACAGTTTCACGGTCGCTGGCCCATGCCCGGCGTAGTGGTTGTTGGCAAAGGCAAACAGCTTCCGAAGCTTCTTGTTCATCACCATTCCCCTAAGCAGGTCAACCCAATTTTTCAAGTCGCTAGTGCGGTCGATGACGGTCTTGTCCCATGTCGTGGTCCGCTTCTCAATCCCTTTGCGGTCTCCAAGCCAGCGAACATAAGCGAAGTCCGCTGTAACCAGATCGAACTTTTCTTTCATCTCCCACGGTCTCGGCATGAACGATATGTCGGTCAATGCCAAAGCAACGTTGTGCTCCTGGAGCACGTCCCCAAATCTGGCATCGAGCCAGGACTTGTTTCGAATTTCGATTACAAACTTGTGGTCGGTAGGAATCTTCTTCAGGAATGGTGTCAGCACTGCTAGAAAACTTTCTTGCTTCGGGAATTTCCAGCGGTCGAACGACGGAAATTGAAAGACCATCGGGCCAAGCTTTCGCCCGAGAAGGTCCATCGTTTTCACGAACTCCTCGAATTCGGCATCGCAGTTCACCAATGCTTTGTCGTGCGTAATGACCTGGGGAACTTTGACACAGAATAAGAAGTCCTCGGGAGTCCTGGCGGACCAGTTGTTGACCGTGCTCGGAGACGGGCAGCCGTAAAAGGTCGAGTCCACTTCCACCGTAGCGAACTGTGTGGCGTAGAATGCAAGATAGTCGGTGGACCGCATTCCCTTCGGATAGAAGCTGCCTTCCCAACCGGAGGCCGTGAAAGACGACGTGCCGAGCAGAATCTGAGTGCCGGGGATTTCGAACGGACGAACGATTTCTTGCTCGGTAGCCGAAGCAACAGCTTGGTCCGACTTGTCTAATTCGAAAAGCGTGGCCTGGACTGATTCAACTCTTGGGCGCTTCTTCATCGCAACCGACTTCAAGGACTCCGCCAGACTTTCGTGAATTCCTCACCAGCTAACCGTAGTCGTTCCTCGAACCCAAGGCTGAATTTATCATTCAGCGTATCCAACGACTGCAACAAATAAACGTGTCCACTCAACAAAGCTTGCTTAATCCAAGCCAATGAAGGAGGCTGTTCAATATCAAGTGAAGCACTGCCGGAAAGGTGTGCGGTCATCGCTTCAAAATTTCCGTGGTGAATAGAAGCCATAAGAGAATAGATTTTGTCGTACTGGTCTTTGCGTCCGATCTTCGAGGCCATTTGAGATATCGGATGTTTGTTCCATTGGCCGCGTACTTTCCCTTTATGCTCGAAACGTGATTTGACACGATTGTAGGCCTTCTCAACCTTGACCGTTTCTTCAGCACTTATGGCGTCCGGCCACTGCTTCATGCGCATATACATCAGGATAGGACCATACTCGATGTAGTCCTGAATCTCTGCCGGGGTTTGCCGCAGATATTCAGCCATTACAGAAGTTTCGAACATGCCACGGGCAATTTTCATTGCACCGAGTCCGGCACCGTGACCCACGAGCGTCAGCAGTTCAACCCATCCATTAACAGTCATCCGAACGAGCATGTAAATAACAGCATCGTCAGCCTTCGCAGTTTTCGGTAATGCTGCGAGAAGGTCGTTGGCTAACAGAGAGTGGGCGAAAGAGAGTCGAAGTGCTGGTCCGTGAGCAGCGAAAACGATATCCGCAAAATCAGGAAATCCAAAGATGGCTTTATCGGTGTCATTCCTAAAGAATGTGACTTCAACAAGGCTACCGGGAGCAGCGTTTGGAATTTCCTGACGGCAGGCTATTTCAAGTATGTCGTCGCCATGACCGCCCGTGCCGTCTTGAAGATTGTACGGGCGTATTCGATATGCCCAAAGCCCATTTACTCTGCAAACTTCAAACAAAAGGTCCTGATCAGGTTCACGTATGGTTGCTCCCCTAATTCTAAAATGCTCAGTGACCGGAATACTGCTATCGACTTTAACGTTTAGAGTTCCGGGGAAAAGCTCTTCGCCTGTGGCATCGCGGAATACGCTCCGAAAATTGTTCATCCGCTGCCGGAAGTGCTCACATCCCTGAACAACATGCCCTTTGACGACTAACATGAACAGGAGTCTACTCGACACGAACCAAGTGGTGAATTTGAAAGATTTGGCACGCGACGGAGACCTGCCTCAATAGTGGCAAAACGACAGAATCATCATCTATCAATCGAACCGAGAGTTTTCTTAAGTTCAGCGGCATCAAGAACTGGGTATAAGAATGCTAGAAAACCAGCGTCTTGGGCGGTGTCATCCATAACCTCCCGAGGGGCGAACCCACCGTAGAAACACATCATTTCAGGATCAGGGCCAAGGCGAGGTACCGGCTCGCTTGTGATGCACAGAACGTGGCGCGGTTCATCATCGTGCCGACTTGCGACCAACACCCCATTCCGTTGATTGCCCGCTGAGTCCTGAGTGAGTAGAGTCGGACCAACAATTGCTGAGGAGCCAGCCGCCACAATCTTAGAAACATCGAGCCATCGACCAACAAACTTAATCGCACCAATTTCCGCTGATCCTGCGACCTGAAATGTCAGGGCTGTTCGCTTTGGAGAACTGCCAACATCTTTCGTATCGTCCGCTTTATCAAAAGCATTAAGCCCCTGAACCAAAAGGGAAAAGATGTGACCATGTTGGACGTTCAAGGCGACAGACTGCCTTTTGATTTCGGTGCGCACCTTTCCGGTCTGAGAGAAGTGTGCACGCCCATCGGGATGATGCGAATACTTCACAAGATGCGATGCTATTTTTCCACCGACCTGGAGGTTCACCTGTGATGCATTCTGCCCATTTCCCGGAATGGTCGCCGCCGCAAGAATTCCTGTGCGATGGCCGAAATACGGAAAGGTTACGAATAGACTTCCATCGCGGCCAAAAACGACCTGGAAAAGTTTGAATCGTGTTGCGCCCACCTGAATCGTCACGACGGTTTGTTCGGATCGAAAGGCAGCGACTTTTGCTATGGACGTTTGTGCGCTTGCTGAAGACATACTTCAAAATCGTAGCATGAATTGCATCATGGCCTGGAACCATCGGCTCTCGCTTCTTTGACGACATCACTTGGATTCTTGTCATCCCGCAACCCAACGAACTTCGAATGCCTGAGGCGATCTCCCTCTGTCCATTCCAAGAATTCTATTTGGGCGACGGCCTCTGGGCGAAGCCAAACGCATTCCTTCATTTTCTCGGCAGTTAATTCATCGCCCCAACGAGATTTGTGCGTGTCCGGCAGATTGACGAAGGGCATTGTTGGAGAGACAAGTGGACGGATTTTCTCAAAGACCTGACGGCGTGACGCGGGAACAAAGCCGTTGCGGACACGAGCAACATAGACCAAATCCTCGCCGCGATAGTAGCCGACGATGAGAGAGTCGAATCCGTGTGGCCCAGGGATATATCCGCCGATTACAAGCTCCTGCCCTCGATTCACGCGGTACTTAATCCATGCGCCCGTGCGCTTTCCCGACTGGTAGAGGCTGTCTTTACGTTTCCCAATGACACCCTCCAATTGCTGTTCACGCACAGCGGCCAACATATCGGCCGCTGACACTTCGAACTGTTCGGCGATGCGGATTCGAGGCGAGTAGAACCTCAGATGGGATTTCATCAATTCACGGCGGTCATTCAGCGGGAGCCTAGTGAGATCACGGTCCTGGCAAATGAGAAGATCAAAAATGAAGTAGCAAATACGCGAAGACCTGCTCCGAAACTGTGAAAGCAAATTAAAATTTGGCTTGCCCGCATCATCCAGAGCCACAACCTCCCCATCAACAACCGTTCCATCCGGGAGATCGCGCAGGGCTTCGACGATATAGGGGTACTGTGCATTGAATGATTTACGGCGACGGGAAAAAAGATCGATGCTGTCACCCAATTTCACCGCGACAGCGCGGTAGCCGTCGAGTTTGATTTCATAGAGCCATTCCTGCCCGTCGATCAACCTCGGGACGGGAGTGCAGTCCATCGGCTCGATGAACTCGGCTTTTCGATTTGGAAGAGCAGCCAGCCGAATTGCGCCTCTACGTCGCATAGCCAGAATCACAGCCCCTTATGCGCCAGCATTTGGTAAGTAATGTAGCAGGCATACAGGGCAGCGGCAGTGAACATGAGTTCCGCAATGAGCACGCGGACTTCGATAAGGATTGAGACCGTCCCCCGAATAAATCTAATGATCTGTGCTCGGCTTGGCACTGCGCCCTCCCTTGGAATACGCTGGTCTTTCGTGCTTTCTGTAGAATAAGCCGTGTTCTTGTAAGTATCGGGGGTCGAAGTATTTCGACTGAATCGCGCCAGAATGTATTTCCTGGCGAGAGCTAAGGAGTGGCGGAAGCAATTTCCTGGCGAACCGAAGGGAATTGCGGCTGAATTAGCTGGCGAAGAATTTCGCAAGAGCTCGGGTATTTTGCTTGACAGAGATTCAGTTGGAAATAAGTGGGGTGTCAAGACGATGAGAGGCACAGGAGCCGGATTTGGGAAGGCAGGGCTGGTCAGTTTTTCTGACCGAATCGCAAGCTTGGCGGCAGGCCCAATGGCAGAGGAAACTAAACGTGGCCCTCGAACAATTCCCGATAACTTTCTCTTAGGCAACCGCAACGCTTGGGTCGAATTGCTGGAACAATCGTGGCTGAAAATCGGTTGGTCTTTGCTGCGGATACGAGACAAGCGAACCAGCACCGTCGAAGATGTTCGAAAGGCAATGGAGCCAGTAAAAGGAATGCCCCACAACTCCGGGCTGGCAGCACCTTTCTACCGCGAGACTTTAGAGCCTGCCAAGCCGTCCACCGTCATTAAGATACGGATACAGGTTGGCGACTTGGACGCAGAGATCATTAAGCTCCAGGCGAAACGCGATGAAGCTTTTCGGTCGTGTCTGAGTGCGGACGCCGCGATGAGAGCGGCTGGTCCAGAAGACAGGGAAGTAATTCAGGAAGAAGCATTGAATCGGCTACAACTTATGCTTCAACTTGCGGATGACTTCAGCAAGCTCACGATGAAGCGTGAAGGATTGCGTAAGAAGTGGCTGGACCAAGAGGCTTACATTTTCCAATCAGAGTTACTCGATTTTCTGCATTCGAGAGGAAGGTACGCCATCAACCCGCGAAACCTGGCTGACGCTTTAGCCGGACTACCCGGGATGAAATGGAGGCAGTCGTTCGCTCGGTGTGCCCACATGCAGTTCAACACGCCTTCACAGGAATACCAGGTCCTTGAAGTGATCTCAGAAATATCTACGCGCCTTTCCCAAGAAGGCGAAGAGCCGCTTAAAGTTTTCCGAGACGACTTATTGAAACGTTCCAGGACGCCAGATCATACACGTCAATTCCTACGGAATCATTGGCGCGATCTGAGGTTGGCGATCGAGGAATGCTGGAAACTCAAAGCCGACGACCCTGGGGCGTTTCCGTTTGTTCTCTCTTCTATTTTCATGCGAAATGCTAGACGGCAAAAGGATGCAAAGGAAGAGCTTCTATCGGACAGGGAAAAGTTGGTGGGCTGACATCCCAACATATTTATATGAGCGACGACTTCTCCGATGCAGTAAAGAAGACTTTGGCAAACCGGGTTGGGCATGTGTGTTCAAATCCAGAATGTCGCGCACTCACGAGCGGACCACAGGACGATCCTTCAAAGGCTGTGAACGTGGGGGTTGCTGCTCACATCACGGCGGCATCGCCAGGAGGTCCCCGCTACGATTCAAGTCTTTCGCCGGTTGAACGAAGTGGGCACAAAAACGGTATCTGGCTCTGCCAGAACTGCGCCAAGCATGTAGATAACGATCCTGCTGTGTTCACCGTTGCTGTCCTGAGAAAGTGGAAAAGTGATGCGGAGGCGGAAGCCAAAGGTCGAGTAGGCAAAACGGCAGCTTCTAGAATTCGAGACACAAGCAACTCGATTGAAACTATGGAAGCTCTGCGGTCAGTCCAACGGCGAGAGACATTGGACCAGGAAACTATACTGAGACTGCGCGACGAAGGACTAATCAAGGTCACAAATGTCGCTCACATGCAATCACCCACGATAGAAGAGTACATGCCCACAGGTCTGACTGCCAAGGGGCTTAGAGTGCTGGAGAGTGGCAACAAGCCCGTGAAAACCGCTGCATTTCCGCCTAGTCTGATACCTGATCTCAAGCCTTATGACAGAGTTCGCATCTCTCCAATTGTTCCTCGGGAGCATGAGCAATCTGACTTCATGTTAAGAGAAGACACTGGCGATTGTTTTGTCTTTCAAAAGCTGGACTCTCAGCGATATGTTGACATCCCAAAATCATTCATCGAACAGGTTCACAAATACGGTAACTCGAAGCCTGCACTTATCCAACTCAAGGGCAGACTTCAATGGGTCTCGGTAAAAAGAAACTTCGAATTATTTCCCGACAAGCCACCCGTTGGCTCCGCTGGCGCTTACGGACTCGCAAAAGACGTAGACAACGGTTATCCCGTAAGACTCGGAGTCCAGGGCAAGTTCGGTCGTGAGGATCGCCTACCTGAGATTTTGGCACGCGGCTGTTCTATTTTCTATGATTCGGACGGGACATATCTCAGATGGGCAGGCCAAGTTTTTGTCGTGCAGACCTGAGGGAAGCAGGTCCAGGCCTCCTCTCGTGTCGATGATGAGCAAACACCACACCGTACCACCACCAGAGCCCGGTAGGAACGATCCGTGTCTATGTCCTAGCGGAAGAAAGTACGGAAGAAAATACAAACATTGCTGCCAGCGGGTGAAGGATGAAATCCTCAGTGGCCCCGAAAAATACTCTTCGTATTCTGTGCGGAATTTGGTGCTGGAAGAAATTCAAAGCTTTAAGCAAATCTTCGATGTGAAGTTGACGGATACGGAGGTGAAGGTTCGGGACAAGATCACGGATTCCGACGTAGTTCTCTTCTTCGAGAGAGTCCGTAATCTGTGGGGTAGCAAGCATGATTTGCTCTCACACATGCCCACAAAGGCAGATTTGAAATTTCGTGCTCTTTACTTTGGGAGCCCCGACATCCTCAGTACGGTCAATCTGCTTGCGCGTTACTCCCTCTACTGCGACCAAATTATCATAATCGATCCTTTTTTCATGTTTCACGATATGAGCCGGAAATTTGAGCACTCACCTGTTCGAGAACCGCAGGCTTGGGTTCGGCAAATTATTCGAAATGGGGTCTATCTAGCATCACTAGAAGAGTGGATAAGAAGCGATCTCGTCTTTGCGACAGCTTTCCCGTTGTCTTTTTACGATCCTCTTAGGCAGAAACACATTCAAGGAATGAAGGAGAGGCTCGAAAAAGTATCACCTGAGAAATGGGATGAGATCATCCAGGACACTGTTGAATCGCAATTCTATTTGCAGTACACGCCGGCTGAACTTTCAGCGATGGAGCCTGAGAAGTCTGAGATGGAGATGATCCGCCAATTGGCTGAAGACGACAAGACGTGGGGCGAGATCGGTCCTTACATGCATGGAATCTCACGCGAAAAGGTAATCGATACGCTAAAGCACATGAAACGCCGTAAAGAGGATATAGCCAGAGCAATTGCGCAACTTCGACAAGAACCTCGGCGCTACGAATGGGCTCTTCAGAGGGAATTCAAATCACACATGTTTGTGCATGGTGGCGGACTGAATCTTCTAGATGCAAAATGGTTCGCCGAAATAACGGGGTCTCACCTCGTCACAGATCGACGAACTATATGGAATGAAATACTGGCCGACGAATCTGAGGGAGACCGGAACGAAAAACGGTCAGCGAAGGTAAAGGTGTCTATGAGCGCGTTGGCAGAGGCATTCCAGAAACTCGAATTCTATTTCCTCAATGACGTTCCCCTAGATTTCGCGCTACAAATTCGGAAAGAAAATCGACTCGCCGGCTTCAGAACCTACCTGAGAAACTTTTGGAACAAAGTGCAAACCGAGAGTCTGAGCGAAGAACAACGATTGGCGGCAATCCAGGACTTTCGAGACGGCCTGGATGCACAATACCAGGAGTTCAAAGCGGAATTCCGTGAAATTGAAAAAGCGGTCAAAAGCAAACTGAGTCTTGCTGGAATGACCGGCGCGGGAGCTTTGGTGTCTGGTTCAATGGCCTTGGCCTTGGGACTCGCTTCATTGGGTTTCGCTGCCTCTGCATGGGGCGACGAAGCCAAAAAACAAACCAAACACGCTCAACCACTGTCGATCTTTCTAGACCTGGAACGACGCGCCCCCAATGGCTGAGAAACCTACTAAAGCAGTTCCAGAAAACTTCGAACGCGATGACATTGAACTGGTAAAGCTATTCCTAACTCAATACAAAGACGCCGAAGGCAACTCTTACGACCTCACTGCAAGACCCGATAAAGTGGAGCGAAAAGAAAAAGCTGTCGAGGCTATTGCGGAAGACAAACACAAACATCGCTTGGCAATCGAGCACACACTGATTCAGGCATTTGAGGGACAAAAAGCAGACGATCCTCGCTTTGAGGCCGTGTTCGAGCCACTTCAAAAAGATGAATCCTTGAGAGTACCTGAGCGACTTATTGAGGTATTTCCTCCTGCGTTTTCGGTCCCAAATGGAGTCAAATGGGAAGACACGCAACAAAAAGTGTACAAGTGGTTCAAAGAATCCCGCGAGAAATTCCAAAAGGAAGGTGACTCAGAACATGACATCCCAGGTCTGGGTTTTGACTTGAAGGTGTTAGTACAGATGATGGAAGTACCAGGCTCAAAAGGCTTCGTAGGAGCAGGGAGAATTCGCCCCAAGGATCGGCCATTCATTGACGTTCTTCGAAAAGCCCTTACTACCAAAGTTCCCAAATTAGTTGCGACTCCTGCCGACAAGCGCATCTTGTTGCTAGAGCATCAAGGCACCTCAGTTGGCTTCACCGAAGTAACGAGGGGGATGGATTCCACTGTTGATGCGCTACCTGATCTCAAAAAGGTGGATGAAGTCTGGGTCGTACATTCAATGGAATGGAAGACCCGCGGTTTCTTAATTTTTGTCTACGTCTGGCCGGGTGGTGTCAAAAACAAATTTTCAATCAAAGATGAGAGATTCTCCGCAAGAATTCCGATCCAGCGCCCTTGAAATGAGATCATGGGGCGCTAGAACTTGCTGCCTTTCTCAATTTCTCTTCACAGAGTGTTGTGAAGTCGGGAATGAGGTTGGAGACACGATTGTAGCTTCTCTCGAACAGCAGCAAGGCGACATTTAGATTTCCTACGCCAGTGACCTTTGCGCCGCCAGGCTTCCGGATATTCTGGCCGAAATCAGCCACGGCGTTTTCTTTGTCGATTTTGGAGTACAGATAAACGGTCCCCGCCCAATTGGGGTGAGTATATTCACTCAAGTATCCGTACTGACGATTGAAGCCGGCCAAATCCTTCTCCACACTGTCAAGAAACTTGCCAATCTTGATGGGCCGCGGCATGATTGCCTCGCCTGTCTCGGAATCGGTAGGCGGATCGGTTGCCATGCCCATATTCATCTTCATCAGGTAATCATCAATATCTCCGACCTCAGCGGATTCCACCGAGGCTCCGACTTTCCCGCACAAAAACCACAGGGCGGCACTGGTTTCGACTGCGGCCCGCGTTAATACGATTGCGGCTGCCAATCTATCTTTCTCGAACTCCTCGAACGCAGCGCGGCTTAATTCCGCCATTCTCCAGGCGAGTGCTTCTCGATAGCCCAAAACCTTGAACGGTAGCTTGGACATCTGTGAAAGAGCCCAACCGTCAACACGTTTCGGCAGGCTAGACTCAAGTAGCTCTAGGTTCTTTCGGATTTCATCCATCAATGACGCAACAGATTTTTCCATCGTTTAGGACCAATTGGCTTGCGCTAGGACCATCTTAGGACCAAAACGAGGGTTTTCGAGTCCAAATTCAGGTCGCCTGGCCGTGTAAGGCCAATCGGATCATCAATGAGTTATGGAGCGGGCGATGGGAATCGAACCCACGTCCGTAGCTTGGGAGACTCAGAAGCCCGCGAGGCTGCAGATGCCAGACTTGGTCGCCCTCGCTAACATTCGCCATGTGCGGTGATGTCGAGAATTCGGGTCACGGGCCGAAGACCTTTGAGGTTGGTTAGGAACCGAGCGCAAAAATGTTCTACCGCTTGGAGGATGCGACTTGACGACAGGCTTCGAGAGCATCGATGCTGTTTTTGTATCGCTCTTGGAGTACGCCGGCTGATTTGGCCAAATCACCAGCCAAATTGCTTTGTTGAGTGACGCGTTGCGCGCTCGCATATGATAGCAACGCGCTGTAGGAGGCGTCCCGAACGAACTCGGCTGCTCTAATGGTAGGTCCGGTAAATCGCTCATATTTTTCCAGTCCGAACAGGAATTTGCTTGCTTCTTCTCCTGCTTGCTCCGCAAGGACTGTCAGGACCTCCAAACCTGGAGTATCTATATCATCTCCCGTGAACGCTTCCTTGAAGGACGGCTCTCGAAGTGCATCTCGCATTGCTTCGTTACTGGTCCTAGCGACGCGAAATTCGTGAAGCATGGTACTTCGCGCAACTGTCCAGACTTTGTCGGCGTCATCACCGGTTTGTACAAAAAGCTTATCCATTAAGTTTCCTTGCATCGGTTCAAGCTGGTCTAGCGTGGCGGTTAGTTGAGCTAGGTATCTGACTCGGGTTGCGGACTTTTTGGAATTGGTCGCTTTCTGGGCTAACTCCGCGGCTTCACGTTCTAGTTTGGACACCGAGGTCCGAACAGGATCAATATCGGCAACAAATTCGCCCATCACAAATTTGACGCCGGCCATAACGGCGGCAGTCTGAGCTTTCGAGCTAAGTCTCGCCCAATCGCTAAGTTCTTGTTGGCTAAACCTGTTCGTCCGAATTTGTCGCTCAATTTCTTCGCGATCCATTTGCACTTGACGCGCAATCGAATCGCATGAGTTCGATATAAGACCGGCAGCGGGGCCGCCTGATTGACTCCCGGAGACCAACTGTTCAAAGTCTTCGACGGCCTTCTCATAATCCCCGATCTCTGAGACGAGTTGTTGCTGGGCAGCCGCACATTCGTGAGCGATTTCGCTCCCTTTAGGAACGCTGCTGCATTCTTGGTTATGGTTTTGCACTCCCTCAAGAAGATTCTGTCGCTTCTGAAGTAGTTTCGTCCTCTTCGTAGTCAGCTGCTCGTGTTGAGTGGACGTAACGCTATTTGGAACTTCGTCGGGAATCCGTAGTTGAGCCAATACAGATATTGGGCTGAGAGAAAGCGCGATGACGAGAAGCAGGCCTCGCCAAAAGAAGGAGTTGGACTTCGAATTCCTCGCGTGCTCAGTCCTGGTTGATCCTGACATCAACGCCAACTCCTTCGTTCACACCTGAAAGACTAGCGGTTGTGTTGTTTTGTGGGCGGACCCTGCTTGGAAAGGTCGATGGCGTAGCTTTCCATCTCGTTCTCCACTACCCGCTTGTTGTAGGATGCGTTCGATAGTTTGTCTTTAACTTGGGCCTCTTGAACTTGGAGGTTGCTCTTATTGCCCTTCGCCTGTGACTCTTTCTCATGAATCTGCGCGAGCTGTGCCTGCAATTTATTTTCCTTCTGAAGCCACTTGTCCCTTTCTTTTCTGAATTCGGCCATTTTCTGGTCCTTGTTTATCCAGTCAGGCCAGGAAGGAGATTGTCTGGAGCCGCCGGCGTAAACGGGGCTCACTGGGGCTGCCGATGCGCGAGTGTCGAAGACGTTTCGTGCGGTGCCACTCGCATTGTAGATGTTGGAGGATCGTGCTGCGCTTGCTCCGTGGTATGCAGCTGCTTGCGCCTCACGGAGCGCTTGTGTCGCATTCTGAAAATTACCCTGTATGGTGCTGTCATGAGGATTGTGTCCCAGGGCCTTTTGGAAAAGCTTTGCCGCGTCGGCGTATCGTCCCTGCCTATAGGCATCCACGCCTGCCTGATTCAGCTCATGTGCTTTTCGATGTTGTGACTCTTGATGCTTTTGCTTCATCCATCGGTAGAGTCGCCCTTCGTAGGTCTCTCCCCAGCTAGTGGGCCCAGAAGAGCTGCTCGAACTGCTTGAACTGCTGGAACCACAGTACTCGACGCACACCCCCTCACCAACGGGCGGAGCCGACTGCGCTCGACAAAACTGGGGGAATGCCAGAACTGTGAGGGAAAGCATAGCAATCGCCGCAGAACCCATTTGTTTAGGATTCATATCTGTCCTCCATGTCCGCGAGAGGCACTGTTCGCCACCCGACTAAGCCGCCTCTCCTCTTCACTAGTTAACGCGACGTTTCGCGAAAAAAGCCGCCATACAGACGAAAAACTCTTTGCGGGGGCGTCGAACATGGCATAAGCGAAGCAGCAAAACCCGCTCGGGAGCGACGGAGGCGTCGTATGATCGAGTACGCAAACTTTGGGGACAGATCAGTGCGGCAGTACCTGCGGTTGCTCGCCTTTCGTAGGAGACTTGATATAGGGGCCACCTTCAGGGTCAGGGCGTGTAATCTATGTGTCCAGTACGAACCGTTCACCTACTCCTCAAACTACTCAAATCCAGCCCTCATATGCATTTAAGCTGTGACGGCCTCGGCAAACCAAGCCGCAGATACCGTCCCGAATTCGGCAATAGGCTGAATGCGCGGGCAAGACCCGCTAGAACCGCCCTGCCTGCGCATTTTGTGATTTCTAGTGGTGTGGGGGCGTGCCACAAGAGGTTGGGCAGCCACCTTGACCCTCGCCACTCTTGTGCACCGTATATTTCTCGTTATTCTCCTTATTCTTTTCGTTTTCACGCTTCTCCTTTGTTTCCTTCTGGTGTTTATCGTAGCCCCTTTGTACGTCGGGGTCCTTTTTGGGGTTCGGGTCATGGCGTTTGCCCTGCTGGGCGACGGCTCCGGCCGCACCAAGCGAAAGGCCAAGTAACAACAAGGCTAAAGTCCGTTTCATTTTCATCATCTCCTTAGGTTAGACACTCCGAGGTCACTTTTCCCCCTCAATAGCTAGCGCGACATTTCGCGAAAAAAGCCGCCATTCGCACAAGCGCCGACGGTGTAAAGCGAGCATAGAGCGCTGCTTTCAATCTGAAACACGGGCAACACGGGCATCGACCTTAGCTGCCGTGGCGCTCACGCTGCCCAGCGGTTTAGGAGTAGAATCTCGCCAAATCGGGTGTTTACCCAAACGGCACGGAGGATTACTCCTATGGGGTATTCCCCAAACGAGGTAACTCTTCTTCTAAAGCAACTTACAAAAGGCGAAGAGGGCGCGGTAGAAAAGCTAATCCCTCTCGTCTACGACGAACTGCGGCGTCTTGCCGCCGGCTACATGCGCCGTGAGCGTCCCGACCACACGCTGCAGCCTACGGCACTCGTGCATGAGGCTTATCTAAAGCTGGTAGAACAGCGCAATTCAGACTGGCAGAGCCGGGCTCATTTTTTCGGCGTGGCTGCTCAATTGATGAGACGAATTCTGATTGATCATGCGCGCGCTCATCTGAGGTCGAAGCGGGGCGGACGTGAATCAAAAGTTTCAATTGAAGAAGCATGTCTCTTCTCGGAAGACAGATCAGGGGAACTGCTTGCCTTGGATGAGGCCTTAGTAACGCTCGAAAAGCTGGATCCAAGGCAAAGCCGAATCGTAGAGCTTCGATTCTACGGAGGACTTTCCGTTGACGAAGCATCCGAGGTTTTGAACATTTCGCCTAGAACTGTTGAACGAGAGTGGACCATCGCTAAAGCATGGCTATACATGCAGTTGAAGGAAGGCTATGGAAGTAACTGCGGAAAAATGGACGAGGGTCAAGGCACTGTTTGACCTTGCGTTACAGCAAGAGCCTTCTGCTCGATCTTCATTCCTCGATAGCGCGGTCGCAGAGCAGGACGTGCGCGCACTTGCAAAAAAATTGCTCCGCGCTCACCACCAAGCAGGAAACTTCCTAGGATGCCCGGCGTACAGCCCCCAGCTAACGAGTCAGGCTGACACGAAAACCCTCAATCAAGGTCACATCCTCGCACGCCGATTTTTGATTACTCGTTTCATTGAAAAAGGAGGTGCAGGCGAAGTATACGAAGCGACAGATTTGGAATTACAGCAGCAAGTCGCTATTAAGACGATTCGACCAGACATTCTTGCTCAACCAAAGGCGCAAGAACGGTTCAAGCGTGAGGTGTCTCTGGCAAAGCAAGTCACACATCCGAATATCTGCAGAATTTTCGATCTATTCCGACATCAGGATTCACCAGGGGAAGCCGATGTCATTTTTATCAGTATGGAGCTCTTGCGAGGGGAGACCCTTGCAAACAAGCTTCGCCGTTCAGGAAGAATGAGTAGAACGGAAGCGTTGCCAATTATCATTCAAATGGCTTCCGCCCTGGAGGCGGCACACAAAGTGGGTGTTGTCCATCGTGATTTTAAGCCGGGGAATGTCGTTCTCGTTCCAAATGAGGACACCGGAGAATTGCGTGCCGTTGTGACCGACTTTGGAATGGCGATTCAGTCCGGAGCGGACTTGAGTGTCAGCCTAACCCCCGCTAGCGTCGTCGCCGGGACTCCCGCATATATGTCCCCAGAACAGGTTGAAGGCCAAGACGCGACGGCCGCTTCTGATATTTACTCCTTGGGACTAGTGATTTATCAAATGGTGACCGGAAGCCGGCCCTTTGAGGCAGAAAGCCCCATCTCCATGGCCCTGAAGCGCCTGAAAGAAACGCCGGCCCCTCCAAGCAGGCTTGTTCCAGACCTGGATCGTCCCTGGGAGCGGGTTATTCTAAAGTGCCTAGAGCGACGGCCGGAATCCCGCTTCGGGGCGGCGAATGAAGTTGCGAAAGCGCTCAGCGGTGAAGCAATTCCGGGGCGGAGGTCTTCCACCCCGATTAAGCTGCTAGCTACACTTTTGACGCTTCTGCTCATGGCGACTATAGGCACGTTTGTCCTCCGCCTTCACTTATGGAGACCCAAGACGACAGGCGTCGAACAACCAACAGTTAACCCCATGCGACCTCGCCGCTCCGTAGTGGTCTTTGGCCTTAAGAATCTTTCAGGCGAAACAAATGCCCAATGGTTATCGACGGCCATTTCCGAAATGCTAACCAGCGAGTTGGCCGCTGGGGAAATTTTGCGAACGATACCAGGCGAAAGTGCAGCTCGAACAAAGATCGACCTAGCGATCCCAGATTCCGACAGCTTCGCGCCCGACAGTCTCAAAAAGATCGCCAGAAATCTGAGTGTCGATTTTGTGGTCGTGGGGTCCTATCTTGCCGGAGCAACGCCCAATTCGCGGGTCCGCGTTGACCTCCACTTGCAAGATGCCACAACTGGCGAAACGATTGCGACAGAAATTGAAACCGGCACATCGGGGGACATATTCGCTCTCGTTGCGAGGCTCGGGGCGCATCTGCGCGAGCGCCTCGGCGCTGGGGAGGTCTCGTCTGCTCAAGGCTCCGAAGTGCTCGCGTCACTGCCCTCAGACCCGGAAGCCGCCCAGTTCTATTCGGAAGGACTGAGCAAGCTCCGATTCTTTGACGACCTTCGCGCACGCGATCTTCTGGAACAGGCAGTGGTCGCAGAGCCTAAATTCGCACTAGCACATTCCGGGCTCGCAACAGCGTGGTCCGACCTCGGATACGATTCAAAGGCAAAGCAGGAGGCGAAAAATGCCTTGGATCTCTCTCCCAGGTTTTCGAAGGAGACCCGACTCTCAATCGAAGCACGCTATCACGAAATGGTAGGAGAGTGGCAGAAAGCAATTGGCATTTACCAACAGCTTTCGACCGACCATCCAGATGTACTTGAATATGGCCTACGACTTGCTGACGCGCAGATGTCAAGTGGTAGGGGAAAAGAGGCCTTGCAGACAATCGCAACTCTAAGAAGAGGCTTCCCTCAGAGTGCCGGTGATGGACGCCTGGACCTTGCAGAGTCGGAGGCCGCGAGGGCAATTTCGGATTTCCACCGGGAACAAATGGCCGCTGCTGAGGCAGCAAAGAAGGGCGATTTGCAAGGAGCGCGACTGCTCGTTGCGAAAGCTCGTTTGTCAGAAGGGTGGGCTTGGTACAGGCTAGGCGATCCCACTCAGGCTGCATCGGCCGCGCAAGAAGCGAAGTCCATTTACACGAGCACGGGCGATTTCCGAGGAGTGGCTAGGGCCCTAAATAATCTTGGTGCGTTGGCTTTAGAGAAGTCGGACTACGCAGCCGCCAAAAGAACCTACGAAGAGTTTTTGGCTGTTTCCCGCGATACCGGCGACCAACAAGGTCAGGCAATGGCGTCAATAAACATCGGTATTGTGCTGGAATTGCAAGGTGAATTGGCGGCAGCGAAAAAAATGTATCAGAAAGCCTCCGCAATCTGGCGCGGGGTTGGCGATAAGGAAGGTGCCGCGACTGTTTCTATGAATATCGCGGCGATTCTAGCGAAGGAAGGCGAGCTTGATAGCGCGCTGAGAGTGTTCGAGGACGCAGTGAACGCGTACCGTCAATTTGACAATAAGCAGGGAATATCAGAGGGTCTGGATTGGATCGGCGATGTGCTCTATGACAAAGGAGAACTCGACGAGGCGCAGGAGAGATACAGCGAGGCATTGGGAATGTTCCGGGAAATTGGCCTCCGGAGTGATGAAGCGTACGCCATTTTCGGCATCGGGAACATTCTATTTGCCCGTGGAGATTTGCCCGGGGCTCGTGGCAAGCATGAAGAGGCACTAGCGCTCCGGAAGGGGCTTGGCGAGGAAGGAGCCCTAGCAGAAAGCTACATCGCGCTCGCTAGAACCCTCATTGAACAGGGGGATCCCGGTCAAGCAGAGGCGGCCGCGAGGGAGGCTATGAAAGCACTCCAGTCAGAGAAAGGCGCTGACAAGAACGCAATAGCGTACTCCATTCTTGCTCGGTCGCTATTGGCTGAAGGGAAGGTCGAGGAAGCACAGAAGGCCGCCGCTCAGGCTGACACTTTCCTGGCAAAGGAGCAGAACTGCGGTGTGCGCCTATTCGTAGGGCTGACGGATGCACGTGTGGTTGCCGCTTCGGGCATGACAGTCAAGGCCAGGAGGCAGCTTGTTTCGGCAATGGATTCGGCGAAGAATCACGGGTTTGTTGGATATGAGTTCGAAGCTCGCTTAGCTCTCGGTCAACTTGAGATGGAGAACGGTCAGCCAATGGTCGCCAGACCCCTTTTAGAAAGACTCGAAAAGGATGCTAGCAAAAAGGGGTTCGGCCTGATAGCACGTAAGGCCGCCACGACAATTCGGTGATGGCCGAGGTGTTTGGGTGCAGGATTGGGTGCAGCTAAAGAGGCGAGAACGGCTCCGTCCTTTTGGTAGGCGCCACCAGACGCAGCACTCAGAATTTTCACTGCAACAGCTGTTAAACAAAGACTTTCAGATAATTAGGCGAAGTTGACGGAACGACAAACAAGAAGGATCGCCGTGCGGAATTTTCTCTATCCGCCCTCTGAGGCGGAGCTAGCTGCCGCGTACAGAGATCACAAGACCAGCGTAGCCACTGCATAATTGTTCTCGTAAGCCCAGCCGCACCTTTCGGCCACCACCACATATTTTTGGTTAACGCCTCCCAACGCCGCGCCATTCTAACCGGATCGCCCTCGCCTCACGAAGAGTTCATCGAGCAGTATTACAATCGGCTGCGCTTGCACGCCGCGCTGGGCTATCGATCTCCCGATGAGTTCGAGCAACAGATCGAGGCGTCAAGTTCGGCCCGAATCGCGAAGCGCAACAATGGTGTTCTTTGAGAACAAAGAGACAAGCAGGAAGATTTCTAAAGGGCTGCTGGGGAAAGGGACTCAAAAGCGCGATTGCATACTTGAAACAAGAAGCAAGGAGCTAACCGCAAAGCAGGCCGAGCCAGCGGCATAGAACTGACCGCCGTTTTCCTGGGAAAGCCCCTTCTCGTTTTCCTGTTGCCCATTCCGTGCTTCTAGTCAAATCAGTTGGCTCTGCTTCGTTTTCCCTTTCAGGCCCAAAGTAGATCATCATCACATTTTCCGGAAGGTCGGGGTTTGTTCCGCCACTTGGCTCGATCTGAATTGATTGGAAGGCTTTTTGCATCGCTAAGAGATGCGGTTCATTGATATTAAAATAGCCGCCAGCATCATAGTGCTGTAGGCTGTAATCTCTATTACCCCCGCGCCTGTAAATCATAATGCCCTCCAGTGGTTTGGTGAGCGTCAGGCGGCTAACATACGCTTGTACCTTCCAACCGGAATCTCCCACCGCACGGATAAACTGTCCTGCATAAGTACATCCCTTTTCGTCGTTCGGTGGACAAGCAAGTTGAATTTCTATGTCATCTCCCTTCTGAGACCTTAAGGCATTTTCAAACGACGCTCGCTCTTTTGCTGTCAGCGTGTGCCTTTTGATGGGGGGCCATACATACACTCCGAAAAGTCCCATCGAGATAAGTGCAACCAACGAGATACCGGCAAATCGCCAATTCCTAATAGAATGCGGAGAAGCCTGTTGCACGATACTCAAATGCCAAATGGGATGCACCAAGCAAGAAGCCATCGCGACGAGCACTACCGCAGTGATGGCGCGCCCGATCTTTGGCGCTATCAAAAGTAAAGCTAGCGCCATGAAAGCCGCCAAAAACCAGCCCTTGTCTAATTTATTAGTGGCTGGTTTAATTTTTTCGGAGCGGAGCATCTCTTTAGCCAGTGCTCTCGCTTCTTCCCTGCGTTGAGCCCTAGGTTTTTGCTGTTCTGGCAATTGACGCTGCCTCGCCCACAGTATGCCCTTTCTCTTGCGTGAGATATATGATTGCGCCCCAGACCCCTTCTCCTGCTAGGAGATGCAAGAACGCTTTTACGAAAGCGGAAGCTTGTGTCCAAAAAAACTGTGCCATCTTAGGGGTTCACCCCAAGAATTTCGGTCCAACTTCGGTCCAATTCAAGAGGGTGATTGCGCGACCTTTTCGGCTGTAAGCGACACCAGATGCAGCACTTATTTGATTTTTACTGCCTTCTTAACAGCCGAACGCTCTACCGTTGAGCTACCGGGGAACGCGCAACACGCTTGTTTTCATTCTATTACAAAAAACAGAACCCGTCATGACCATTCGGTAGCAAGCAGAATGCTCACAACAATTGAGCCGCTGCGAAGCGTCCCGTTTTGTGATGGTTAGGCAGCACCCTTTAAGCAGTGGCTTGGGGACATGGGGGACATGATTCACCGCCCAGCGCAT
>Ga0307479_10000298_pt1 | contig 46315 bp, 44 predicted proteins | sample atmos_gasesECM4C_FD_203743 | JGI IMG/M metagenome (GOLD analysis project Ga0307479, IMG submission 203743) | Hardwood forest soil microbial communities from Morgan-Monroe State Forest, Indiana, United States - atmos_gasesECM4C_515 | ecosystem: Environmental > Terrestrial > Soil > Temperate...
CGATCGCTCAGCCAGCACGATCTCCACCGTCGCGTCCAGGTCGAGGTCACTCCTGATGAGCTCGGTGAGCTGGTGGAGACCTTCAACGGCATGCTCGCCCGGCTCGAGTCGAGCTTCGAAACCCTGCGCCGCTTCACCGCTGATGCGTCGCACGAGCTCCGCAGTCCGCTGACGGTGATGCGCAGCGAGATCGAAGGCACGCTCGCCCGGCCGCGGTCCTCCGCCCAGTACCAGGAGGTGCTTCGCGGGCTCGAAGCCGAGGTCGAGCACATGGCGAGAACCGTCGATCAGCTCCTGATGCTGGCCCGCGCGGATGCCGGCGCCCTGAAACCCGCCAGCCGGAATCTCGATGTCGCCGACTTCCTGCACGAGACCGCGGCCCGCTGGCGCCCGCTCGCCACCCCGCGCCGGGTTCAGATCGAGGTCAACGCCCCCGACTCCGGCACGGTCTCGGCCGACCCGGATCTGCTTCGCCGGCTGATGGACAACCTGATCGACAACGCCATCCGGCACGCGCCGAACGATTCCGCGGTCCGGTTGACCGGTAGCGAAACGACGGGTGGCTGGCAGATCGACGTCCATGACGACGGCCCCGGCATCCCGGCGGCGGCCCGCGCCACCCTCTTCGAGCGATTCGCGCGGCTGGACGGCGCTCGCGCTCGCGAAAGCGGCGGCGCCGGCCTCGGCCTGGCCCTCAGCCGGGCGATCGCGCAAGCGCACGGCGCCAGCCTGCAACTGGTCGAGCCGAACGGCGCGGGTGCGACCTTCCGGCTGTCATTGCCGGGGCGTCACCGCCCCGGATGGCCGCCGGCTTCGACACAATAGGCGCATGGCCCAGCCGGGACTCAAGCGCCTTCGGCAACTGACCGCCCAGTTTCGCGTCAAGCCGGGGGCCAAGGTGACCCTGCCCAAGGATTTCGACCCCGGCTTCACAGCCGACTTCGGTAAGGATGATGCCGACAAGGCGCAAGCGCTGCTCGAGCAGGGGGTCGCGCTCCTCACCGAATACCAGGACCGGCTGGCCGCCCAGGATACCCACGCGCTCCTCGTCGTGCTCCAGGGTCTCGATGCGGCCGGCAAAGACAGCACCATCAAGCACGTGATGAGCGGCGTCAATCCGCAATGGGTCGACGTCCATCCGTTCAAGGTTCCCTCGGAGGAGGAGCTGAACCACGACTACCTCTGGCGCTACGAACAGAAGCTGCCTCGGCGCGGCATGATCGGCATCTTCAACCGGTCGCATTACGAAGAAGTCCTGGTGGTTCGCGTGCATCCCGAGCTCCTCGAGGCGCAGCATCTGCCGCCCGAGCATCGCGAGCCCGGTATCTGGAACCAGCGGTTCGCGGCCATCAATGCCTGGGAGCAATACCTTCACGAGAACGGCATCCAGGTGGTCAAGCTGTTCCTGAATGTGTCCCGCGACGAGCAGCGCCGCCGATTTCTGGCACGGATCGACAAACCCGAAAAGAACTGGAAATTCACGGCGGCCGACGTCCGCGAGCGAGGGTACTGGGACCAGTACCAGAAGGCCTATGCCGACGTCCTCAGCCACACCAGCACCGAGTCGGCGCCCTGGTACGTCATCCCGGCGGACCACAAATGGTTCGAGCGGATCGCGGCCGCGGCGGTGATCGTCGATGCGTTGGTGAGGATCGATCCGCGATACCTGAAAACGACTCCGCAGCAACGGAAGGAACTCGAGCTGGCACGACGCGAGCTGCTCGCCGAGGTTCAGCCCGCGAAGCCGAGAAAGCCCAAGGCCTAAGGCCGGACGAAAGGGTGCGCCCGTGAACGATACGGGCGCGCCCCGTTGTTGCGCTTCAGTGCCGAGCGATGAAATCCAGCACCGCGCCGTTGAGCGCGCCCGGGTTCTCGTAATGCATGACGTGCGAGGCGTTCGGGACACTGACCCGCTCCGTGTTGGGCAGCAGCTGCTCGAGCCGGTCGGTCAGACGCCGCATGAACGCCGGGCTCTTCTGTCCCGTGATCAAGAGGGTCGGCGTTGTGATCCGGCGCGCGTCATTGTCGGTGAAAATCGGAAAGCCGGCGCCCAGGAACTGTGCCCGGTGGGTCCCAGCGTTCGCGATCATCATCGCCTTGACCTCTGCGGGCAAGCTCTCGTAGACGTCGGCGCCAAGAACCGCGCAGGCGAAAATGCGGACGCTCCCCTCCAGGTCGCCTTTCTTCAACGCGCTGATGGACGGGGCAAAGCCACGGGCCATGAACCCCACCAGTGCCGCGCCGGTCCGCGGCCGGGTGAGGAAAACTTTGAGCATCTCCTGCGGCTTGGGCGGCGTGCTCATGAAGAGCGGCAGCACCGGCGGCTCCTCCACCGCCAGGCTTCGCACGAGCTCCGGATGCCGGAGCGCGGTCAGCAGGCAGATGAACCCGCCCCACGAATTCCCTACCAGATGGGCCGGCTCGAGGTCGAGCGCCCCGAGCAGTGCCGCCAGATCGTCGACGTGGGGCAACATCTGGTCGTCGACGCCTTCGGGGATGTCGCTGTTGGGCCAGGCGTAGCGCCGGCTATAGGCGACCGCCCGGTGATTCTCTGAGAACGCCACCATCTGCCGCTCCCAGATCCGAAGGTCGCTTATCCCGCCGTGCACGAAGACGACCGGGTCGCCGCTGCCGCGATCGCGGTACGCCAGCGAACAGCCATTGATGCCCACCGTCTTGTAGTCGGCTGAACGTCGCGCTGCCGGATCCGTAACAGGAGCCTTGACGACCTGCGTTGCCATTTCCAACTCCTCCGTGCTCACGCCTTTCTCAGCGCTGGCGCATGCTCGCCGGCCGTCGCCGCGACCACGAATGACTCGACGCTCGAGATCGTGCCGTTGACCCTTTCCGTGGTCCGTGCCCGAATCTGGTTGGCTTGCTCTACGCTGGCCTCGAGCGCGTGCTCGCTTTCCCAGAGCGTCACGGACAGCGCCGCCCCGGTCTTGCGATCGATCAAGAGGTAGCCGCCCGTGTTTCCAGGAATCCCGCGAACCTGGGGAGCCGTCGGGCTAGCCTGGCTGATCGCTGCCTCCACCTTCTCCACGGGGATCTGGTAACGGGACACGCGCGCGAACGCCCCGCTTTCCGTCGTCTCGGACGGTGCTTCCGCGTCGGCCATGACGACCTCGAAGCGCTCCACCTGCACCGTCTGGCTGCCGGCCTGGCGAGTCCCCTCGGCGCGCAGCTTGTTGGCCGCCTCCTCGCTGGCCCGCAGGCTCTCCTCGCTATCCCAGAGCGTGATGCTCAGCGTCTTGCTCGCAGCCGGATCGGCGAGGAAGTACATCCCCTTCCAGCCGCTCATCGCGCGCGCCGCCGTGACCAGGTAGTCCTGAAGGAACTTCAGAGTCGTCGCCTTGTTGGCCGGATCGCCACCCTCGTAGGTCGAGACTCGAGCGAACATCGCATACACCTCCTTTCGAAATTCAGCGCCAGCATGCCGCGAGAGGAGGTCCGTGGCATCGGGTGTTCGCCCCATTTCGACGAACTCCCTCCAACTCGTGGGGAGGGATCTGGTATCTCCCTCCCCCTTGTGGGCAGGGTCGGGGAGGGGGTGCTGCTAGCTGATCAGATCGTTCTCCATCGCAAACAGCGCCGCGCCTGCCCGGGTCGAGCGGCCAATCTTGTCGTAGATGTGCTCGACGTGATGCCCCACCGTCTTCTCGGATAGGTGAAGTCGAGCGGCCATCGTTCGGTTCGTTGCCCCACTGCAGAGCAATCGCAGCACCTCTACCTCGCGATCACTCAGTCCGGCCGGCCATGCCCCGCGGCTGGCGAGGCGCCGCTGCCCGGCCGCCTCGAGCACCCCGTTGACGGCCTGGCGGTCGAGCCGCCCCGCGCTGACCTGCTCCTGGAGCTCGTACGCCGCGGCATCCGGACCACATGCCGGGCGGTGGGCGCGCTCCTGCGTCATCGCCTGGTAGACATCGGCGGCCGCGACGATGCGTGCACCCAGGGCGAGCTGTGTCGCGGCGCTGCCGCGATGGTAGCCGGTGCCGTCGAGTCGCTCATGATGGGCGGCCGCCACGGATGCAAGGGAGCCGAGCGCGGACGAGTGCGAGAGGATCCGATCGGTGAGGTACGGGTGTAGGCGGACCCGCTCCCACTCCGCGGCGGCCAGTCGTCCGTGCTTCTGCCAGATGCCGTTGGGGATCCCGGCACGCCCGAGGTCATGCATCAATGCCGCGCGTCGAATCGTCGCTCGCTCCGCCTCGGACGAGGAGAGAGCCCGGGCGGCGCTGTCCGCTAAGCCGCCGACCCCGGAAGAATGGCCATGCAGGTAGGGCGACTTCAGGTCGACGAAGTCGGCCATCGCGTCGGCAACGGCATCGAGGTGGCTTTCCGAGAACGACACGGCGGGCGCGGGTTCCGCCGCGAGCACGGCTTCCCAGGCGGTTCCTGAGGGCACCTCGGCCATGACCTCGGCCGCCTCATTTATAAAGATCTGCGCGACCGAGGGATCATAACCGGCCCCGCTTCGCTGGCGTACCGCCTCGACTGCGGCGGCCCGACCCTCGATGCGGTCGAAAATCTCGACATCGTGCGCAACCTGGACGACGCGGGCCGGAAGCGAAATCGCTTCGCCTTGAAGACCCTTTGGTGTGCCCTGACCATCCCAGCGTTCGATGGCTTCGGTGATGCCCAGGCGAACACCCGGGCTGAGACCCAGTCGCTCCGCGAAAATCGGTCCGACTTCGCAGCGAGCCGCCGTCGCGGCTGGAATTCGGCGGTTCGCCTGCGCCATCATGGCGAACATCAGCCGAACGCGTTCGAGCGGTGGTCGATCCTCGGCGAAATGCTGAAACATGAAAGGCATCAATTGACTGCGTGGGCCGAAGGGCAGCGTCGTGGCGGCCTTCCGAAAAGCCATCTCATCGCCGCCAACGTGCAGCGAGGTCTCGTAGGAGTCCGCTGTGCACGAAATGTGCTCGATGAGCGCCAGGTAATAGATGTCGGCGAGCGGCTGGCCGGAGCACCCACGCCGCTGCCCGAGGGCAAGCGCGATCAGGCAGGTCCGCAGCGCTTGCTCCATCGGCTGGCCCATTCCGAGGTCGGTGGCCAGCGAGATCGAGGCGATCAGCTCCGCCAGCCGGAGTTCCGTTCCTGCCGTTGCCGGCATGAGGACAGGATAAGCCCACGCTGCGCCCTCAAAACCGCTTGACGACCCCAAACCAGTCGGCCTACCATGCCATCACCGACTGCACACAGAGTCGTCTCCTGGGGAGGAGGATGCCATTGAGTGATCACTCAGGCCCGCCAGCGCCCTGCCAAACCTCGCTGGCTCCAAGAGCGGTCGTTCATTCGTGAAGGAGGGATTGCCGTGCGCCGAAGTCTTCCGCTGGCGCTGTTATCGGGAGTGCTGATCGCCGCCGCCGCGACGCTCGTATCGGGGAGCTCCCGGCAGGCCGCCGTGGCCGAGGATGGCTGCAGCAACCACAGTTTGCGTGGGGCCTACGGTTTCGCGGTCGAGGGGCAGGCGTTTAACCCGCCCGGCCCCGGCTACCACGAGTTCGCGGAGTTTGCCGATGCCGGGCGGATTGTCTTCGACGGTGGCGGCAACCTGAACGGAACAGATACCGAGAGCCTCAACGGGTTGATAAGCACCGGACTGACCTTCAGCGGCACCTATAGCGTGCAAACCGATTGCACCGGCACCGCAGTGATTAGCGGCGGCATCACCGCAAAACTGAGGTTCATGCTGGTCGAGGGCGGCCAGGAAGTCAACGTCTTTGATACCGATCTAGGTTTGGTCGCATCAGGCCAGATCACCAAGCAGCAGCTGGCAGACTGCACGAACGCCAGCCTCAAGGGCGTCTACAGCTTCGCTGTCTCGGGAAGTGTTCTTGGCGCCTCAGGCGAAGCCGGCGACGTTGCTGCCTTCGCCCGCTTGGTGGTGGACGGTCGTGGACACAGCACCGAGAGCTCAAACAGCAGTTTCAACGGTGCCCAGGTCGAGGACACGCAGGCCGGAACCTACAGCGTGAATCCGGACTGCACCGGCTCCGCCGCGAGTACCCACACCTCAGGCCCACTTACGGGCCAGGTCGACCACGTCAACTTCGTCATCGTGGAGGGAGGAGCTGAGGTCAAGGTGATCGTGACCGACCCCGGGGCGGTGTTCGCTGGAACCGTCGACAAGCAGCCAATGGACGCCGACTGACGTCGACGTCGTTTTGTGGAGGGCGACCTGGGCAGGCCGCCCTCCACGCCCTTACTTTCTCGCGGTCCGTCGTTTGCGGAGCGGCCGCTCACGCTCTCGATGCGGAAGGTACGAGCGATCGCCGATCCACTGCGCCGGAATGATCGCCAGTTGCCGCGCCAGCTGGTTGAGGGGCGAGGCGTACGTCGATCGCAATCGGGCGAACTCGCGCCAGGCCTCCTCCGGGCCGCGGCACCGATAACCGGCCTTCTGCAGGCGCTCCTTCGCTTGATCAAATTCGCTCTGCTCGACAATGGGGTCGCTCACTCGCTGATATCGGAAATACCAGGAGAGGTCTTCAACGAGATGGTTGCCGACCTTGTACATCAACCGCGCAGGGCCTTCTGATTTGTCCTCCACCGTGCTCATCACCAGAATCGCCGCGTCCATCACGGCGCCGAAGGAATTCACCCACGCCTCGTTATCGTGACTCGATCGAAAGAACAGCAACGGCGGGTACGCCAGGTGACTCTCGAGCACCGCCGCCGCCCACTGCCGCCATTCGTCAAAGGTCTTGATCAGCTCTTCGTGCATCCCGTGCTCGGCAGCGTTTTCCAGGATCTGCGTGCCGGAGGGCGGCGCGCCGGCAATCGCATCCAGGGTGACCACCTTCTCCTCGCGTGACTGGAACGCCTCATACAGGGAGAACAGCAACGTGATGGCCAGCGCCGCCAGGACAACACCGGTCACACTCTCCGCGATGGTCGCCAGCCTCGCCAGCCACCCGGTCGGGACGATGTCGCCGTAGCTCAGCGGCACGAGGGTGGTCGCTGAAAAGTAGAGCGAGGTCCCGAACGAGTCCGGTACCGGACGCATCTGACCGCGCACCCCATCGATCATCAGCCCGTAGCCCACGATCAGAGCGAGCGCCCAGACCGCAAATACCGTCAGCACGCCGAGTGGGCCAAAGGTTGCCAGCCACTTCTCGCGCCGGGGGATCGACGAGATCCGCTCGCCGACCACTTTCCACCCCGCCCACATGCGGCGAAGGAGAAACCGTACGGTGGCGAGCTTGTTGATCGCCGGTCGTGGAAGCACCACCGACTGAAACAGGTCGTAGAAGACCACCAGGATGATGGCGAGCCCGACGATGAATTCCAGCCAGCCTGGCATTCCTCTACCTTAATGGTGCAAGGGATGGAGTTCCTGGTCACCCTCGACGACAAGGCCCGCCACTGGCTGGCCGAGCACCCGCGCCGCGATGCGATGGTGATCGCCTACCAGGACACGCGCTGTTGAGGCGGGGGTCACATCCGTGACCTCCGACTCCGTGGGAGTCGCCAGAAGGACCAGGATTCGAGCCAGCTGATCGACATCGGTGAGATCGGCGGCCGGCCGATCTTGCTCGACCGCCGGATCGCCGCCCGGATGCCGCCCACCATCCCCATCACCGTCGGCGGGATCGGGCCGTTCCGCGGACTGCACCTCGCCTTCTCGGGCGACGAGTGGGCTCGCCTTCTATATGAAGGATGAGCGCCAGCCTCATCCTCCCTCCCCCCTCGTGGGGAGCCAATGTCGCCAGGGTCGCGGGATTTCCCGGGTGGGCCGGGTCGGGAAGGCGGCAGCTGGCCGAAGGGCATGGCGGCAGACTGGCGATCGAGCGCAGCGAGCTCGGCGTTGGCACCACCTTTGCGCTCACACTTCGGCAGACCGCCACGTCGCCGGCCGCTCCAGCATTGAGTCCAATCATCCCGCTTCCTGTGGGGGGTCTGACAAAATGACGGCATTAGTCCCGACCAGCTGAATCTCCTCGGCTCGACGCGCGTGCTCCTGATGCGGCACGCCGATGTCGAGAATCCGCATCGCGTCAGCTACGGACATCTGCCCGGTTTCCACCTGAGTGCGCTGGGCCGAGCGCAGGCGTCGGCGGTCGGCCGGTCGCTTCGAGATAGTGGCATCCGCCGGATCGCGCACAGCCCGCTCGAGCGCGCCCGGGAGACGGCCGAGCTCGTCAACGCCCAGCTGCCCGCGCCGGTGCCGCTGATCGAAGAACCGGCACTGATCGAAGCGGAGTTCGGACGGTACCTCCAGGGCGCGCCTTACTGGCAGATTCCTTTCGTGCGCCCGCGGTGGTTCCTGCACAGGGTCCGGCGAGGCGCGCTGGCCGGCGACGAGACGATCGAGCAACTCGGGAGCCGCGTCCTCGGCGTGGTGCACCGGCTCGCTCGCGAGCATCCCGGCGAGGTGTCGCTCTGCGTCAGCCACGCCGATCCGCTGCAGGCGGCCTGGATTCTCATCGAGGGCCGCCCTCAGACCGAACGCGAGATGATGCGCAAGGCCGTGGGCCGCGCCGGCATGCTGCAGCTGGACCTCGACGGCGAGCGGGTCGTGTCAGTCCGTTATGTCCCGGCCCCGAAGGTCGCCATTTCCTGACCCAGAAGGTTTCGCCGTCTCATCTAGAACATCACTTGCGTCGTTAGCAGCCCATTGCCACGCGCCCGGCCGGAAAGGATCCGACAGAACTGGAGTGCGTCCAGCTCGAAATCCTCACCGCCGGTTCCACGCTGATACAACCCGCCCGCCGGACCGGTCAGGCGGAGCGAGAAGGCGGCGCCGTGCCGGGCTGCCCACTCGCGGACCACGCCGGCGACAATACGTCCCTCGTGTTCGGCGGTCACCTCCATGGGCTTGCCAGTGGCCCGGGTGATATCGAGGCGGTGAATCAAGGAGTCGCGCGTCACGACCAGGTCGCTGAGATCGCCAAACGAGACTCGTCCGAAGCTCTCATCAGAAAAGCGGATCTTCCGCAGCAACGCCGGAATCCGGCGTCGTGCGCGTAACGCTCGCTGCAGCGTCCTCGCCAGCAGCTCTGGCAGCTGGTTGGTTGAGAGATGACGGCGCTCCCGCACGTGAACGGCGTTCAGTCGGTCGACCCGCGCCATCGTCTTTGGCAGGGTCCGCGCCGCGCGCATCTGATGCACCATCTCACGTATCGAACCAATTGCGGCCGCCTCGCCCAGCTGGTGGATCACGATGTCCTTCACGGACCACTCAGTGCAATCTGTGGGCTGGACCCAGTCGTCGGTCTCCAGGCGACCGACCAGGTTGACAAAGCGGTCGCATTCGGTCGCGGCCAGACGCATCGCCTCCGCGTGCCGAATCGGCGGGATGTCTCGAAGGTCGATCGCGGCGCTGTTCCGTTCAGTCATCTGAATCACGGCGGCTCCCTCCTTCGGTGTGGTCGAAATAGTCGAAGAGCATCCGGATCGCGCTATCGGTGAGTCGTATCCATCGGTCGCCTCCCGGTTCGTTGGCGGTCTGTTGGGCGATGAGTCCGCTGATAACGGCCGTCACAAGATCGGAGGCAGCCGGGTCGTGTACGTCGGCCTCGACCAGCACGGCTCGCCCCCACTGCAGCGACCGATTGGCCAACTTCATCGACGCCTCGCTCGGCTGAAAGCCTGGGATTGTTCGCTGGAATAACAATTGATACAGGGCCGGATCATCGCAACAGAAGCGGACGAAGGCGCCAAGCCAGACCCGGAGTCGCCCTCGTGGGTCGGACCCGACCGGCTGTTCCTGGACGTACTCCCACAACCGCTGGTTGCCGTCCGCAAACATCGCGTCGTAGATCGCGTGCTTCGAGCGGAAGTAGGAGTAGAGCGACGGTGCCCGCATGTCGACCGCTTCGGCAAGGTCGCGCAGCGTCAAGGCGGCGAGCCCTTTTTCTCGAGCGAGCTTCCAGGCCGCCTGAAGGATCTCATCCCGGGTTGCCTCGCGGACTCGATCCCGCCGCTGTTTCCGGGCGAGTACAAGTGCCATTGGCTAACTAAGTTAGGAAGACTCTAACATAGTTCGCCTTAGTGCTCAACCACTGCAGCATCGGGGGCTATTTCCCCTCGAACTGAACCTGCCCCATCACGCCATCCCAGGGCAGCGACCTTTACGCTAGAGCGGGCAAGCATGTCATCCGAAATGCCTCCGGCCGGACGTGACCCCGCCGCCGCCAAGCTCCAGATCCTGGCGACTGAGCACTGGAGCCTGCTGGCAACTCGTTCGCTGACCTACACCGAGTCCTTTAGCCGGGTCACGATTTTCCTGACCATCCTGTCCGGCGCGGTGATCGCCCTGGCCCTGGTCGCGCAGGTGTCACATTTCGGGCGGGCCTTCATCGCGATCGCGATTCCGCTACTCGCCGTCGTCGTCGTGACCGGCATCTCGACCATCGCCCGGCTGATGCGCCTCAATCACGATGACTTCCTCTGGGTGGTCGGGATGAACCGGCTGCGGCACGCGTACCTCGACCTGCACCCGGAGCTGGCACCTTATTTCCTGACCAGCCCATACGACGACCTGCCCGGCGTCCTCCAGACCCTCGGCATCGACATCGCCAACACTCGCCGCGCCGGGTCGTGGCTGCACGTGATTCAGGTCCTGCCGGGAATGCTGTCCGTGATCGTCGCCTCGGTAGTCGGCGCCATCGGCGCGCTGGCCGCGCTCGCGGTCGGGGCTCCGCCGTGGGGCGTGGTGCTGGCGGCGGCGGCGGCATTCGTGATCGGGATGGTATGGCTGACGTTATGGGGCCGGCGCGCGCTGCGCGGCGGTGGCCCGCGCCTCGAGCCGCGATTTCCCTCGCCTTCGGCTTAGCCTTCGGGCTGACTGGAGCTAGCCCCGGCCCACGAACGGCATCTCGGTCGCCATCAACGTCATGAACAGCACGTTGGCGTCGAGTGGAAGAGCCGCCATGTAGAGCACCGCGTCGACCACCTGCCTCACGTCGATCCTCGGCTCCACGGCCATCTGGCCGTACGGCTGCATCGTGCCCGCCGCAAACGCCTGCGTGAGATCGGTGGCGGCGTTCCCGATATCGATCTGGCCACAGGCGATGTCATAGCCGCGGCCGTCGAGCGCGGTTGACTTCGTCAGGCCCGTGATCGCGTGCTTGGTCGCGGTGTACGGAGCCGAATGCGGTCGTGGCGAGTGCGCCGAAATCGAGCCGTTGTTGATGATGCGGCCTCCACGAGGCTGCTGCGCTTTCATCAGCTTGATCGCCTGCTGGGTGCAGAGGAAGGCACCGGTCAGGTTGGTGTCGACCACCAGCTTCCACTGCTCGTAGGTCAGCTCTTCCAGCGGCACCGACGGCGCGACCTGGCCCGCGTTATTGAACAGCAGGTCGATCCGCCCGAAGTCGTGGCTGACCCTGGCGAAGAGGGCTTGCACCGAGGAAGGCTGGCCCACATCGGTGACGACGGGCAGGGTGCGCGTCCCCGACACAGCAGCCTTGAGAGCCGTCGCTTCGAGCGGTTCTCGACGCCGCCCCGCGACCACGACGGCGTAGCCATGGGCGGCCAGGCCGATCGCAACCGCACGCCCAATTCCCGAGCCACCGCCGGTGACGACGGCCACTTTTTCAGACATCAGCGGATTATCAGCTGACACGCGACTTCAGGTCCGCCAGCCTCGAGCGGTCCTCGAGCAATGCAACCACGTCCCTGAGAAAGAGCGCGGCCGGCAATCCGTCGACGATTCGGTGATCGCACGACAGACAGAGAGACATGCGGTGGTCAGCAGTAACCGCACCGACGGCCAGGATAGCGGCCTGCGGAGGGACGACCAACGCCTGGAAGCGTCGAACCCCGGCAGGCCCCAGGTTGCTGATCGTGAACGTCGTGTTGAGGACTTCTTCCGGTCGCAGCCTGCCTTCATTGGCGGCGGTGGTCAGCCGCTCCCTCTCCAGTGCAATGGCACTCAGGTCGAGTCGGTCGGCATCCATGATCGCGGGCACGATGAGCCCATCCTTCAGATTGATGGCTAGCCCAATGTTGATCGCCTCATGCTCCAGGATGCCTTCCTCCGTGAAGGAAGCATTCAACCGCGGATGCGATCGTAAGGAGCGAGCGCAGGCGGCGACCAGTAGGTCCGTGATACTTGCGGATCCACGGGATGTTGCCAGCTCTGCGGTGTCGACCTCACGCTCGATGGTGAACTGAGGGATACCGGCGCTCACTGTCATCGTTCGGGCAATCGTCCGGCGCATGCCCGCGATGGGAATCAGTCGTCCCGATTCAGGCGACACTCAATCTGGTTGAATCCGACCGAGCGCCTGCCCGACCTTCGCGTCCTCGTCGATCTGAACCAGGATCTCGATCAGCGTGCCCGACGCCGGAGAGACCACCTCGGCCTCGACTTTATCCGTTTGAATCGACGCAACAGTCTCGCCCTCAGTGACCCGATCGCCAACGGCCTTCTTCCATTCGACCACGGTTGCCTCAACCATGTTCATCCCCCACTTCTGAAGCACGATAGGCACGGCTTCAGGCACCTACCAGGGACTCCGCCGCCGAAATGATGCTGGCTTCTGACGGGACGACGAAGTTTTCCAGAACCGGCGCAAATGGAATCGGTACGTCAGGGACCGCGAGCCGCCTCACCGGTGCCTTCAGCGCACCGAAGGCGTGCTCGCCGATGCCGGCGGCGATCTCCGAGGCCACCGAACAGGTCAAGCGGCCCTCATCGACAACGAGGACTCGACCCGTCTTGCGCGCGGAGCCGAAAATGGCATCCCACGGCATCGGCGAGAGACTGCACACGTCCACGACTTCGGCTGAGATCCCTTTCGCGGCCAGCGAGGTCGCCGCGGCCCGAGCCCGACTGGCCATGAGACCGATTGCACAGATGGAGACGTCGCTCCCGGTCGGATTTACCTCTGCATCGCCCAACTGAAGCGGCGTCATGCCGACTTTGCCGCGCGTAGCGGCGAGCGCCGGATGATGCAGGATGATGACCGGATCCTCGGCCCGGATCGCAGCCCGAGTCAGCCAGAAAGCCTGGTGCGGCGTCGACGGGAAGACGACCCGCAAACCTCCCGCGTTCAGGAACAGCGCACTTGGGACCTCAGAATGCTGGGCCGCATTCGAGTCTGAGGCGCCAGCCGTCCCGATGACAACGAGCGGCACCGAGACGCGCCCGCCGGTCATGTAGCGTAATCGACCGGCCTGGTTGACGAGCTGATCGAAGCAGACGTAAGCGAAGCTCGAGAACATGATGTCGACCACCGGACGCAGGCCTCCGACCGCGGCACCGACCCCAGCGCCCACGAAGCCAGCTTCGGAGATGGGTGTGTTCCACACGCGATCGGGAAACTCGGCAACCAACCCTTTGGTCGGACCCATCACGCTGATCGTGACGTCCTCACCCCAGACGATCACTCGAGGATCGGCGCGCATCTCCTGGGCGATAGCGTCGGCGATCGCGGGCGCCAGGCGGTTGGCGCGGGAAGGTGAGGCGACCGCCGCGGTAGCGGTACTCATGCGAACACATCCTGGAGCGCAGATTCCACTTCAGGGAGAGGAGCTGCCTGGGCGGCCGCGAGCGCACTCACGATGACCGCCGCCTCCTCCGACCGCAGTTGCGCCCGCAACGCGACGCCGTCGATTCCCGCGTCGAGCAGAGCCTGCTCGAGCCGGTCGATTGGATCCTGCGCGACGTCGGGGCCCATGATGGCCGGCTCACGATAGACACCGGCATAGACCTCTTCGCCTTCATGGTGGCCCCGCCACCGCTGCATCCGGCATTCGATGAGCGTTGCGCCCTGGCCGGTGCGCGCGCGATGGACGGCCTCGGCGGCAGCGTTGTAGACAGCAGTCACGTCGGTCCCATCGACGGCAATACCTGGAAGGCCGTACCCCTCGGCGCGGCGAGCGATCCCTGGTCCGGACGTAACAGACTGCGTCGGCGTGAATTCGGCGTATCCATTGTTCTCACAGACAAAGACAACCGGTACCGTCCAGACGGCGGCGAGATTCAGCGACTCGTGCACCACTCCCTGGTTGGCCCCCCCGTCCCCAAAGAAACCAACGGCGACCCGGTCGGTCCCACCCTGACGCGCGGCAATCCCAAGACCGACCGCGATCGGGACTCCGCCGCCGACGATGCCGTTGGCCCCGACGGCGCCCAGGTGGATCGCCGCCACATGCATCGACCCACCTTTGCCCCGAGAGTACCCGGTAGCCTTGCCCAGGATTTCCGCGAACATGCCCTCCGGCTCGAGGCCTCTTGCCAGCATGTGGTGGTGCCCGCGGTGGGTCGACGTGATCTGGTCACCCGGCTCGAGCGCCGAGCAGACTCCCACCGCGCTCGCCTCCTCCCCGATCGAGAGGTGGACAACTCCCGCCAGGCCACCCTTGGCGAAGAGCTCGGCGAGCGTCTCTTCAAAGAGGCGAATCCGAACCATCGATCGCATGAAAGCCGCGCCGCGCTCGGTGAGCAGCGACTGATCGGAGCCACTGCGTCGCTCAGCCGTTGCCGTCGGCCCCTTACCCGCGCTCATTCGATCGGAATTTCGGCATACCGCCGAGCCATATCAACGCCTTTGCTGGCCCGATAGGATCGCGCCGCGTAGAACCACACGATCGCGGTTACTAAGACTCCGGCGGTAAGCCAAAGTGTGAACGGTTTGTTTGCCCCATAGGCGTCATCAACGAAGAGCCGATAGAAGACAAAGATGCTGAACGCGCTACCGATCACGCCCAGGATCGAAATCAGCGGGATCCCTCCAACTCTGAAGGCGATCGGTGAGCGCTCGAAAAGGTCTTTCCGCAGATATGGAAAGACGATGGCATTCAGGCTCATAACGGCGAATGCCGGCGCGAATCCCAGGAATCCGGCAAGCGTCGCGGCCAGGGTTGTGAAGCTATAAATCGTCAGGGCGAACAGGCCGATCACGCCGCCGATCACGATCGCGACAGTCGGCGAATGGTACTTCTCCGAAACGTTCGCTAACGCCTCGGGTCCCATCCCGTCGATGCCCCAGGCCAGCATTGCCCGCGTCGCATAGACCAGCGTGGTCGACGCGATCAGGAACGCGATCGCGATCGCCCAGAGGTTGATCAGCACCGCAATCACCACGTTGTTCACGGCAATAGCCGTCATCGGCAGGATGGAGGGAGCCACGGCCAGTGGGAACTTCGAGGCGGGCAGGGCCGAGGACGCAAGGACAAAGTCGCTTCCGAAGACATGTCGCGAGAGAAACATCAGGGCGATCATGACGGCGCCCATGCTGAGAATGGCGCCAGCGATGCCCAGCAGCTGCCCTCGACGAACGTTCTTGACCTCACCGGAAAACGACGTTGAGGCGACAGCGAACCAGAGAGAGAACGCCGGCCACAGTAAGAAATTGATGGTCTGGCCGAGACTGAAGGCGGGATGCAGGGCAACCCCGGTGGCCGCGCCCTGGCTGATGACCCTGGCATACGCGCCGGCACCGGCGATCGCGTCGAAATTTGCTTTGAAGTTGAAGACTCCAGCCCAGGCCAGAACGAGCACGATCACCGTGAGCAACAAGCTGCCGGCCGTGACGTAGGCTGCCCAGCGCTGGACACGGAAGTACCACCGCATGCCGCGATACATGACATAGGTGAAGAACCCGATGACGATCAGGCCGGAGACGAACTGCCCCCACGCGCTCACGAACCAGGTGCCGATGTTGAGGGCCGCCTGGTTCCCGGTGAGGACGCCAATACTTCCGAACAGCGGCGAGAGGCCCACGGAACCAAAGAACGCGGCGTTGAGACCGAAGTAAAACAATTGCCAGAACGCGAAGGAGAAACTGACCACGAAGCCGATGATGGGAAGGAGCGTTCGAGAGAGGAAGACATACTCGCCGCCCGAGCGGGGGTAGACCGAGCTGAACAAACCGTAGATTCCGGCTAGGGCCAGGCCACCAATGATAGAAATCAGCGTCGACAACTCCATGGAGGCGCCCGGATAGAGTTGCCAGGCCGCGATGATAAAGATGACATACACCATCGCGATCTGATTCCAGCCGTAGAACATGATGTCGGTCGCACGAACGGAACGAACTAATCCCGAGCTCGCTCGCGTAAAGGCGCCCTTTTGGGCTGGTATCGTCGTGCTGGCCACAGTAAAGTTCCCTCCTTACTGACTTCCCAGGCAGATACGACCCCCACCGCTAGCACCCACCCGACTCATGGCTTCCCTCTCCCCACCGGCCATCCCCTATCAGTCGATAGGCGCCCCGATTATCTGACCCGTTCGGCTGCCTTGTCAAGACCCGCGTGGGCGGCGCGGCGAACCTCATCGAGCCGGGAGGGATCGGCTAAAACACCGCGCAAGACCAGGCTGGCGATCTGGTCGCTGAGGTCGGTACTTTGGCGACGTCCGCTGTAGAGGCTGAGGGCGCGAGTTACGATGCCGGCGACTGCCTCGCGCACGACGTCGGAACGCATCACCACCAACTCGCCGGCCTCCATTCCCTGCCGGACGATTCGCTCCACGACGCTGTGCAGCTCGATCCGGCGCTTCGCCCAGCGGGCAAACGCGGGATCGCCCATGACGTCCTCGGCGTAGATCCCATTCAGGTTGTAGGGCGCCAGGGTCAGGTGCCTGAGATCGTGGATCAGGTAGGTATAGAGCCGAACGGCCGCCGATCCCTTTCTCGAAGCCAGCGCCTGGGCGTACGGAAGGATCTGCCCGAGGTCCCAATTCAGGAGCGCCTCCGCGATGGCGGCCTTCGATTCGAAATGGTGAAACAGCGAGGGCTGACGGATCCCGACGGCCTCGGCGAGTTCGCGGGTCGTGGTGGCGTGATAGCCGCGACGGGCAAACAGAAACGACGCCTCGAACAGGATTCGTTCCCGCGTGGGTCCATTCAGCTTTGCCTTTGAAACAGCGCTTCCCATCATTGGCTGAACACCACCACCCGGCGCGCGCCCTCACCTCGGCGCATCGCCTCGAACGCCGAGTCGACCTCGTCCAGGCTGATCCGTGAGTGAACCAGGCGATCGATCGGGAGTTTTCCGGCCAGATATAGATCCGCATAGCGCGGGAAGTCGATCGACCCGAGTGTGAACCCATAGTTCGAGCCGAGGATCTTAAGACTGCGGTCCACCAGGTTGAACGCGTCGAACGACGCCCGGACTCCCAGCGGCGTCATGCCGACCAGGACCGCGGTGCCGCCGGTGCGAACCGACCGGATACTCTGCTCGATGGTGGCGGCCAGGCCGATGGCCTCGAAGGCGAAGTTGGCCCCACCAGAGGTCGCGCTCTGGACCGCGGCCACCGTCGCGTCCGGATCGCCGCCGGCGACGATCCCGGCGGTGGCGCCGCACTTCGAGGCCAGCTCCAGCTTCGCTGGCTGCCGGTCGACGGCGATGATCTGGCGCGCGCCGGCCAGCACGGCGCCCATGATGACCGAAAGGCCGACCCCACCCAGGCCGTAGACGACCACCGTCGAACCGGCTGGAACGTCTGCCGTCTTGAGCACCGCCCCGACGCCGGTCGACACACAGCACCCGATCAGGGCGCCGGCCGCTGGATCGACCTCGTCTGGAATGGGTACCGCGGTCTTGGCGTCGACCACGATCCATTCGGCAAGTGTGCCGAGCCCGAGGTAGGGCAGCAGCGCGGACCCGTCGCCGCGTTGAAACCGACTGGTTCCGTCCGCCAGGCGGTTCTCCAGCGCGGGCGTCCGCCGGCAGTTCCATCCCCTCCCGCTCAGGCAGGACGGGCATTGCCGGCAGGGCGACAGCCAGTCGAGCACGACCCGGCGCCCGACCAGTCGCGGATCCACCCCGGCACCGGCTTCCTCGACGACGCCACAGCCCTCGTGGCCGAGCACCACGGCGGTGTCGGCCGTCCACTCCCCGTCGGCGAGGTGGAGGTCGGAATGACAGACGCCGCTGGCCTCGACGCGCACCAGGACCTCACCCGGGCCCGGTCCGGCAAGCGTGACCGGCTCGACCTCCGGGTGAGCTCCAGGGTGATCGAGTACGACGGCGTTGACGTTCACGGCAGCGCGATGGTGGAGCCGGCATCGATACTGAGGATCGAGCCGGTCATCGATTTCGCTGCCGCGAGGAACAACGCCGCCTCGGCGATCTCGGCGGGATCGATGATTCGCTTGAGCGGCAAGCTGTTGCTGACGGCCTGGACCGGGTCCTGATCCTTTTCGAAGCCTCCGTACACGCCGTCGGTCAGATCGGCATAGAGGTGCTCGGTCCCCACTGGACCGGGAGCGAGCCCGTTCACCCGGACCTCGGGCGCCAGATCGACGGCCAGCTGGCGGGTGAGATTGATCACCGCACCCTTCGCGGCGCAGTAGGCCGCCCAGCCACCACGAAACCCAAGCAGCCCGGCATCGGACCCCATGGTGATGACGCATCCATGGCTGGCGCGCAGCGCCGGCACCGCCGCCTGGACGCAGAAAAACGTGCCTTTCGCGTGCGTGTCCATGGTGCGATCCCAGAGGTCTTCGGTGACCTCGTCGATTGGTGCTGCCTCATAGTTCCCGGCGTTGGTGAACAGGATGTCCAACCGGCCGTAGCTTCCCAGCGTGGATGAAACCGCGGCGCGGCAGCCGTCGACCGTGGCCACGTTCGCGGCGCAGCCGTGGACCTTGCCCTCGAGTGAAGCCAGCGCCGCCGTCACAGACGCCTGCTGTCGCCCCGTGATCACCACCGATGCGCCCTCCTCCAGGAACCGGCGCGCGGTGGCCAACCCGATCCCACGTGTCCCGCCGGTGATCAGGACGACCTTGTCCTGGAAGCGTTTCACTGGCGGAGGGCACCGCTCACCACGGGCTTCCCGGCCGCCCGCGCCTGCAGGCGTCGCAGGGCAACGAGGCTGATCATCTCGAACGCGATGTTGGCCGCCAGCGTGGCGGTTGCGCCGGCCGGATCGTAGGCGGGAATCACCTCCACGAGGTCGAAACCGACGAAGTCGATGCCGGTGAGCGCCCGCAGGATCTGCAACGCCTGGAAGGAGGAGAGTCCTCCCGCCTCAGGGGTGCCGGTGCCCGGAGCAAACCCGGGGTCGACGACGTCGATATCGAAGCTGATGAACGTGGGCCGGCCAGCCACGCGCTTGCGGATCAGGTCGGCGGTCACCTCCAGGTCTTTAGTCAGAATCTCGTGGGTCGGGGTGTAGGCGAGGTGCAGTTCGTTCGCCAGGCTGGTCCAGTCCTCGGGCGCGTAAACCGAACCGCGGAGACCGACCTCGATCGAGTGCTCCACGTCCACCAGCCCTTCCTCGATCGCTCGCCGCATCCACGTTCCATGGTTGTATTTCTCGCCGAAGAAGGTGTCCCAGGCGTCGGTGTGCGCGTCGAAGACGACCACGGCCACCGGACCGACCGATCGGGTGGCCCGAAGATGGGGCAGCGTAACGGAGTGGTCGCCGCCCAGAAGCAGCGGAACGATCCCTTTCTCGACGAGCGGGGCGATCTCTCGCTCGATCACCTCGTAACTTCGCTCGATATAGCCGGGGATGATCGCCACGTCGCCGTAATCGACGCAGGAGAGGACCCGGAACGGATGAACCTCCAGCACGGGATTGTGCCCCCGAATCAAGACCGAGGCGCTGCGAATCGCGTTAGGCCCGAAGCGCCCACCGGCACGGAATGAGACCCCGGTATCGAACGGAACGCCGACGACGGCCAGGTCGACGTCTTCGGTCACCCGGAGGTTCGGTAGCCTCGCGAAGGTGGGAATGCCGATAAACCGGGGCGACTTCAGCGAGTCCTCCGGGACGTAGCGAGGGCTCCGACCAGATTTGTTGAGGCCCTCGCCATCGTGGTCATTCATGCTGCCTCCCAGTTTGCCCCGCTCGGGGCCCGCCCCACCGGGGGCGAGCCCGAAGCCGAGCTCGCTCTATTCGATTGGAATCTGCGCGTAGCGCCGGTCGATGTCCACGCCCTGCCGGCGGCGGTATGCCTTGAAGGCGTAGAACCAGATGAACGCGAACACCAGGCCCACCGCGGCCCCGCCGTCGGCGAAGCCCAGGTTGGGCGTGAACGAGCTGTCGATCGCCAGCCGGTAGAAGCCGTATCCGACCAGGATTGTGGCGACGATGCCCAGCAGGCTCATCAACGGGAAGCCACCCACCCGCCAGGCGATCGGCGAGTTCTCAAACTGCTCCCTTCGCACGAACGGGAAAAAGATCGCCCAGATGCTCACGACGATGAAGGAGATCGCCAGGCCGAGGAAGCCGGAGATCGGGCCGAGCACCGTGGTAAAGGCGAACAGTGAGAGAAAGATCACGCCCACTACCGACCAGAGCAGGATCGCCCAGTGGGGGCTGTGGAACTTCTCGTTGACACGGCCCAGCCAATCGGGCGCGACGCCGTCGAGCGCCCAGGCCAGCGAGGCGCGGCTCGCGTAGATGATCGTCGTGCCGCTGACGAAGACCGCGATAAGCAGCACCCAGAGGCTCATTAGGATGGTCAGCAGCGGGTTGCCCCCGGCAATCGCCGTGAACAGCGGCGTGTAGGCGGGCGCATTCAGCGGGATGCCCTTGGCCGAGGCCGAGAGGATGAAGCTGCTGCCGAATGCTCCCTGGAAGAGCGCCGTCAGGACGATGAAGGAGAGCCCCATCAGGAGCATGGCGCCGGTAATCCCAATCAGCTGGCTGCGCTGGACGTTTTTGACCTCACCCGAAAATGAGGTCGAGGCGACGGCGAACCAGATCGAGAAGGCGGGCCAGATCATGAATTTCAGCGTCTGGCTGAAGTCGAACGGCGCGGCCGGCGCCACCCCCGCCTTGACGCCCTGCGCCACGACCTTGTTGTACGCGCCGCTCCCGGCGAGAGCATCGAAATTGTGCTGGAAGCTGAGCGCACCAGTCCAGGCCAGGAAGAGGACCAGCACCGTCACCACGATGCTGCCCAGCACAACGTAGCTGGCCCAGCGCTGCCATCGGAAGTAGACGCCCGCGCCTCGGTACTGGAGGTAGGCCAGGATAGCAATGCAGATCGTGCCGGTGAGGAAGATGCCCCATCCCGACGTGAACCAGGTCGAGGCATTCAACAGGCCCTGGCTGTTCAGCTGCAGGCCCATCGCCGCCAGGAACGGCGAGATCGAGTAGAGGCTGAGAAAGGCGCCGTTGATGCCTGTATAGAAGGACTCCCACAGCGCGAATGAGAAGCTCACCATGAACCCGATCACCGGGGCGAGCGTGCGCGAGAGGTACACGTACTCCCCACCCGAGCGCGGGTAGAGCGTCGCGAACATTGCATAGCAGATGCCCATCGCCACGCCCGCTGTGGTGGCGATCAAGCCGGCCAGGGGCATCGACGCGCCTGGATAGCTCCCCCACGCGATGACGATGAACACGATGTACGACAGCGCGATCTGCTGGACGCCGTAGAACATGACGTCCCGCGTTGCCACCTGACGAACGAGCCCCGAGCTTGCTCGGGTGAATACGCCTGCGACCGCCGGCGCCTGGGTTGCCATTATTCCCTCCTGATACTTTATTTCTGGACTAACCCATCACCAATTCGACGCGTCGAAGTCCGCTGTTCGGATCGATGTCGACCAATAGCCCATCGAGGACGCCTTCGCCGTATTCGCTGCCCGGATTCGTGATCGTGACGCCATCCAGCTTTCGGATGCCCCTCGATTCGTGAATGTGCCCGTGCAGGCCGATCAACGGGCGGTACTTGAGCACGGCGTCGCGGGTCGCGGTGCTCCCCACCGGGATCATCTCCAGCCCGGCGCCACCGACGCGCGGGCGCAGATAGTCGTCCAGCTTCGGCGCCACGTCCAGGCCGCTGCCCAGCGGGGGCACGTGCAGGCTGAAGATGGCGCGGTCCATGTTCCTGACGTTGGCCGCGACCTTGTCGATGCGCTCGGCCAGCTGCGCCTCCGGGATATCGCGCGGGCAGGCCCACGGCGTCGGATTCCCGTATCCCATGCCGAGCAGCTCGAAGCCACCCGCCAGCTCGATCACCTTGCCATTGGGATCCTCGATCACCTCCGATTTTGCAATCACGCTGTCGATCTCAAAAAAATCGTCGTTCGCGCCTGAAACGAAACACCGAACCCCGGTCCCCTTCAGCTTCTGATCGGCCTCGGCCATCCACTCCTCGGCTCGGTCCACCACCAGTTTTCGGAAGAGCTTGTCAACCTTGCCCTGGTCGGCCTCGTAGGTGGCGTACTCCTCGGGGTCGGTGATGAACCAGTACTGGCCCGCGTCGGCGATACGCGTCTTGAGCACCTCCAGCGCTTCCTCTGAGTCGATCTTTCGCTCAACGCCGAGGAAGGTCGCGGTGTAGGTGTTGGGAGCGGTCTTGATGATGGGGACCACGAATTTTCCGGTAATGTCGCCGCCGACGATGATGTGGTCGGCTTCGTAGAACTTCCACGAGTTCAGGAACTTCTTCCAGCACTTGCGCGATGCGTGGATGTCCGAGCAGAAATAGATCCTCATGGTTTTCCTCCCTCCCCCTTGTGGGGAGGGTTGGGGAGGGGGTATGCAAATTCCCGGTCGATAATGCCTCCGATTCGCTCGACGAGCAGCTCGACCAGCTGCTGACCGATCGCCGCCGACGCGGGGAGGGCGGTGTTGCCGATGCCGTTCGGCCAGAGGATGTCGTCAGGCGGAGGGAAGATGTCGTAGGTCGTCGTGCGCCGTGCGCCGCCGGCGGCCTTCAGCTCGGTCTTGACCAGCTCGGGTCGCAGGAATTCGAGCATCGAGGTTTCGGTGATCGAGGCGTGGTCCGCCTCCCAGCCGGGGAAGGCGTCTCCGAAAATCTTCTTGATGTCGTCGGGTCGAACCTGGTCCCACCAGTTGACCAGCAACCCCCGGTGCCCGCTCTCGCTGTAGGGCGTGATGGCCTGCTCGATCGCCTCGAGCAGCGTCCAGGCGTTCTCCCAGTGGCCGTTCAGCACCACGACATTTCGGAAACCCTGGCGAAACCAGTCGGCCAGCAGCGTAGAGACGGTGCGCTCCAGGACTCGTCCGGAAAGGCCGACCGACCCGGGGAAATGGCGTCCACCTCCAGACCTCGGCCGCGAGTACGCGCCGTAGAACATTGGCGGCGCCACCACCAGGCGGCGTCCCTTCGCCACGCGCTCGGCCAGCTCGTATGGAATGATGCCGTCGGTTCCCAGCGGCAGATGCGGCCCGTGCTGTTCGATGGCGCCGACCGGCAGCAGCAGCGGGACGCCCTCCTCGATCAGCGCCGCCACCTCAGGATAGGTCAGCGCTTCCAGCTTCATAGCCCGTACCAGGACGTTGCTCCGCCGTCGACGACGAGAATCGAGCCGGTCATGTAGCTGGAGGCGTCGGACGCCAGGTGAACCGCAGCGTCCGCGATCTCGTGGGGTCGCCCGATGCGCTTGAGGGGGATCGGATTGGTTTGCGTCCGCTCGGCCTCGGCCGGATCGGGTTCACCGGCAAACCATTCCTGGAGCATCGGCGTGTCGATCGGCCCGGGACACAGGCAGTTGACGCGGATCCGTTTGGGTCCACCGTCGACGGCGAGCGCCCTGGTGAGGTTGACCACCGCGCCCTTGGAGGCACAATAGGCGGCGGCGCGGCGCGCGCCCACCAGCCCCAATTCGGACGCGGTCAGGATGATCGACCCGCCACCGGCGCGTTCCAACGCCGGGACGCCGAACTTTGCCAGCCAGAAGGCTCCGCCAAGGTTGACATCGATCGCCAGCCGGAAGTCCTCCTCGGAGGTCTCAGGTGCGGCGCCGGTGGGCATCACCCCGGCGCTGGCGTAGAGAACGTTGACCATTCCGAAGCGCTCTTCCGCCGAGGCGATGAGGTGCTCGACGTCGCGCGGCTCGCGCACGTCGCAGCGAACAAACACCGCCTCTCCCCCATCGGCCTCGATCGCGCGCACCACCTCGTTACCCTCGCGCTCTCGGCGGGACGACGCCACCACCCGTGCCCCTTCCGCCGCGAAGCGCAAGGCGCCGGCCCGACCCAGCCCGGAGGTCGCGCCCGTGATCACCGCGACCTTTCCAGTGAGCCGGCCGGACGCGACGCTGACCTCGCTCACGATTTCTCCATGACCAACGGCCCGGACCGCGCCCAGGCGCGGGATTCGCTCAGGATCTCTCGATATAGCTTTCGGTAGGCGACGGAATACCGGTCTGCCCGCACATGGGCCTGCCCTTCGAGGCCGAGTGGTGCCTCCTTCGGATCAAGGCTCCCGACGATGGGCACGTCTTCCGAAAAGATCCGCGCCTCGAGTTGCACCTGGGACGCTAGGGAACCCTCGTGCTGGCGAAACGCCGCGTTGGCGGCCACCAGGAAGAAGACCCGACAGCGCGCACTCTGGATATCGAGAGGGGCGGCCACCTGGCAAACCAGCCGCTTGCTCCCGAATCCATGCTCGGTGTAGACGTAGGCGAGGGCCGGAAGCTCGAAGCGGTAGTGCAGCAGGATGCCCGCGGCGCCCGGCGTCGACCCGTTGCCAGAATCAGCCCCGAAGCGATACTTTGGTCCGTCGTCGTCCGTGCGGACGGCCCACGATGTTCCGAAGGTGAGCGGGATTTCCCACGACAATCGAAAGCCCTCGGTCCGGACCGAGTACGCCGGAATGGCGGGATTGACGTCCCCGAACGCGTCTCGATGCACGAAGGCGAAGTGGCTGGAGTCGCGGAAGTTCTCGCTGATAGTGCGCAGGCCGCAGCCAACGTCGAACCATTCGCCCAGCTCGAGCTCCCAGCCACCCCCGGGATCCTGTTCCATCTCCGGGATCGATGGCAGTTCATGGCGCGGCTCGCCAAGACTTGCCCACACCAACCCGAAACGCTCCCCGCTCGGCAGCAGCTCCAGCGTCGCGGTCGAGCGAAGCTCTGGCTGCGAGGGCACCAGCGCGCAGCGGCCCGCCTCATCCCAGCGCCATCCATGGTAGGGACACTCGAGCGCGCTTCCTTCCATGCGCCCCAGCGACAGCCGGCCTCCACGGTGAGGGCACCGGTCGACGGCAACCGCCACCCCGGTGGCGCCGCGAAAGATCACTACCCGCGTATCGAGCAGCTCACCGGCCAGCGGCTTACCGGGGTTGACGTCTGAGACCCGGGCAACCGGGAACCAGAGGTGGCTCAACATCGCCAGCTCATCCGCCTGCATGGACGGCTCCTTTTGCAGCCACCAATTTCATGACGCCCGTCGAGAGTCGTTCGAGGTGCTCGAGCGCCAGGCGAAAGGGGATCCCGGGCAGGCGTGCCCAAAAGACGACTTCGTCGAAGGGATAGGTGTCTTGCAGCATGGTGAGGCGTTCAGCCAGCTCATCGGCACGGCCCACCAGCAGCCGACGCCGCGCCTCGGATGTATCGCCGGTGGCATAGCCGCCGGCCGACGCCGCATCCTCTTCCCACTCGAGGTACTTGCGTTGCTGGTAGGCGAATGCCGGACCGACGACGTCACGCCATTCCCGGTCGGCGTCGTCGGACTGCCAGAGCACGGTCGCGAAGGCCAGTCGGAGGCTCGACGGATTGCGTCGATGCCGCTCCAACGCCGGCCGGACGATCTCCTGGTACATCGACCTAAGGTCCGCCTCGACGTTCCCGAAGGAGTACGCGAAATGCCCATCGGCCAGTCGCACCGCCCGGTCGATCGCCGGCTCGAGCAAGCCGCCGAGCACCAGCGGGATCGGTCGCTGAACCGGAGGGATGTTGACCCAGGCGCCATCTGGTAATCGACCGCCGCTCAGTCCGGCTTTGATGAAGGCGACACCCTCGTCCATCAGCCGCTTTCGCTGTCCCCGGTCGACGCCAAAGATGCGGAACTCGTTCGGATAGTTTCCGGCGCCCAGCCCCAGCGTCAGGCGGCCGTTCGAGATGACGTCGACGACGCAGGCTTCCTCGACGACGCGTCGGGGATGGGTGAGCGGCAGCAGGATGACCCCGGCCCCGAGCCGCAGCGTTTTCGTCTCTCGCGCGAAGGCGGCCAGTACCGGCAGCTGCGCTGGCAGGTACCCGTCGTCGACACCGTGTTGCTCGCTGGTCCAGACGGCGTGGAAGCCGAGCCGCTCGGCGGCCTTGACCAGCTGCACGAACTCCTCGAACTCGGCGGCCGTCATCGGCACGCCCTGACGGGCCCGGAGATCGAGAAAGACGCTGAAGTCCAACGCCGCCTGACCCTCCCTCGTTGTCTCCCCCAGCCTATCGCGCGATCGGTTCGCGAGGCCACCAGCGTAGCATCGCCTTCGCCGCCCGTCCAGAAGCAAACTGGCCTCCGAAGCAGCTGTCGGGGCGATCCCGACAGCCGCTGCTTTCGAAGGTCGGTCGGCGGGTCACTCGACCGGGATCTGCTGGTACCTCCGGTCCACATCAACCCCGCGAGACTTGCGATAAGCCCTCGCCGCGAAGAACCAAACGATGGCCGCCGCGAACACCACGATATTGACGACGATCGAGATCGTCGCCGCGGCCCCATACGTCGAGTCGACGAAGGTCCGCCAGATCAGAAAGACCAGGTAGGGGGTTGCCACGACCGCTGCGATGGTGAGCAGCGGGATGCCGGCGACCTTGATGGCGGCGGGCGAGTTCTCGAACCGCTCCCGATTCTGGAACGGGAAAGCCAGCCCGCTCAGGGTCACGACCAGGAAGGCCACCACGAAGCCGAGCAACCCCGAGAGGATTGCGACCCAGCTGGTGAAGGCGAAGATCGCAAGGGCGATCTCGGCCGCGACCGCCATCACGACGATGGTGACCACCGGGCTGTGGTACTGCTTTGAGACATCGCCCAGCCGGTTGGGTGCGACGCCGTCGAGGCCCCACGCAAACAGCGCGCGCGATCCGTAAATCACGTTCGAGCCAAGCGCGAACGGGATCACGAAGATCACCCAGAAGCTGATCAGGATCGTGATCAGCGGGTTGTTGGCAAGGATCGCTGCAAAGTTGTTGAGATAGGGCGCCAGCGGAATGCTGAGGGCATTGCCCGGAGTGGACGCGGCGATCAGCCAGTTGGTGCCGACCGCATGACGGGCGAAGTAGGTGAGCGCGATCATCAGGGCAGCGCTCACGAGCATGGCGCCAGGGATCCCGATCAACTCTCCGCGGCGCACGTTCTTGATCTCGCCGCTAAACGACACCATGTTGACCGAGAAGAAGAGCGCGAACGCTGGCCAGATCATGAAGTTCAGCGTCGGGCCGAGCTGAGTCGACCAGGCCAACGGCTGGCCCAGCTTGGTGGCGCCGGCGATGACCTTGTCGTAGGCGCCCGACCCGGCGAGGCTGTCATAGGCCTGCTGGAAATGCAAGACGCCCGTCGCGCCGAGGATGAAGATCAGGATGGTGAGGAGCACGCTGCCCAGGGCAATCGTTCCCAACCAACGCTGGATTCGGAAATAGACCCCCATTCCGCGGTAGGCAGCGAAGCCGATCAGGAGTACCAGCGCCGACCCGGTGAGGAACATGCCCCAGCCACTCGTGAACCAGGTGCCCACATTCTGCAGCCCTGTCGAGTTCAGCTGCAGGCCCAACGCCGTGAGAAGGGGCGCCGCGCCGTAGATGGCGAAGAACGCACCGTTGACGCCGAAGTAGAACGCGTACCAGAAGGTCTGTTCGAAACTGACGACGAAGCCGACCAGCGGATGGACCGTGCGGCTGAGGAAGACGTACTCACCGCCGGAGCGGGGGTACACCGAGGCAAAGAGGGCATAAACGATGCCGAGCGCGACGGCGCCGACGCACGTGATCAGGATCGACCATTCGGCCGAGACCCCGGGGTAGTTCGGGATCGCAGCCACGATGAAAACCATGTAGGCGATCGTGATCGCCATGACGCCGTAGTAGACGGCGTCGAGCGTGCCGACCGACCGGACCAATCCCGAGCTCTGCCGGGTGAAGACACCTGGAACAGTGGGTGTCTTGGTGACCATGTTTGCCTCCTGTCGTGGGATGTCGGGCGAGACGAGCTAGCTGCTCATGCTTCGACCAGCGACCACCCCCTCTCCCGAGGCAAACAGGCCGGAATGTTTTTCTCCTCCCCGCGCGATTGTGGCATGCCGTTCGCGTGGTGTCTAGAGGGCCCGGCTATCCTTGACCTGAAACCGGGGGCGCAGACGAGAGGAGTCTCGATTTGGGGATCTTTAGCGCCGCGGAGATGCGACGTCGGGTGGATGTTATTTCGAACCGACTTAAGGAGCGCGGCGTCAACGCAGCGCTGTTGCACTCCGCGGACAACGTCTACTACGCCACCGGAGTGCCGCTGTTGTCGGCATGGGGTCGGCCGATGCTGGCCGTCGTAACAACCGAAGACAAGCCCGTCGTCATTGGGTCTTTGATCGAGAAGCCAAGCATGGACCGATACGGCGAGGTCGCAGGGGTGCGGGCCTACGGCGATGAGGAAAACGTCTGGAAGGCCAGCATCGACATTGCCTGTGGGCTGTTGGCCTCACGCAAGGGTGCCGGACCGGTTGGCGTCGAACGCGGCATCCTTCCTGTTGGCATCTACGAGAGCCTCCAATCGAGTCTTGGCGATGAGCTCGTCGACGTGTCGGACATCCTCGCCGACGCGCGCTTGCTGAAGTCCGACGAAGAGATCCGGCTGCTTAAGACCGGTGGCGAGATCGCGAAGATCGGCGCCTCCGCATTTGTCGAGGCCGTGCGTCCGGGCGCGACCGAGTTGGCCGTGGCGGCGCACGCCGTCGCGGAAATGGACAGAGCGCTTGCTGCTCTGTATCCGGAAGGCGCGACCAGCTCGTACGCCTACTGCCACGTTGGTGATCACACCCTCAGTCCGCACCTGCATCCGACCGGGCGGCGCATCAAGCCAGGCGATCTGATCGCGTTGAACGTCTTCCCCGTCGTCTGGGGCTATTGCATGGAGCTCGAGCGGACCTTCGTCATGGGCCCCCCGTCTGACGACCAGCGCCATGCCCTGACCGCCGTCGGCGAGTCTTTCGAGCTGGCAAAACGCCTGTTGCGGCCCGGTACGGCCATCAGCGACATCGACGCCGACGCATCCGTGGTGCTCCGGCGTCACGGATACGAGAAGAACATCCGGCACGGCACGGGCCACGCCCACGGCATCATGATCGGCGCCGCCGGACGTGAAGAGGGCGGCGAGATCCGTTCCTACAACCACCGGCTCCTCGAGCAACGGATGGTCAACTCCATCGAGCCAGGCGTTTACCTGCCTGAGGTTGGTGGGTTCCGCCACTCGGACGTGATGCTGATTACAGTCGACGGCGCAGAATGCCTGACGGAATTTCCGACCGAGATCGCGCTGTAGTCATTGCCCAATGCCGAGCACGATGAGGCCGGCGATGGCCGCCAGGATCCCGACCCACTGCCGTGCCGAGGGCCGCTCCTTGAACAGGAGCAAGCTGCCCGCAATCACGATCAGCGGGAAGCTCGCCGAGACGGCCGAGGTGATGGACACGAGACCAAGCTGGCTGCCGCGGACGAAGGCGGCGACGCCAGCGTTATCCGCCAGTCCCGAGGCGCACGCGATCAGGACCGATCGTCCCCCGGGCATCGATCCGAGCGCCCGGCGGGCCCCGAGAACGATGGCAACCAGGAGCGCCCCGGTCAGCTCGGCGAGGCGCGCGCCGTACAGCGGGAAGAACCACCCGGTTTGCTGCGCGGCACGCCCAAGCAGGTATGACGCCACGCCCCAGGCGACCATGGCGATCAGCGCGAAAGGAATGCCGCCTCCCGACGCCGATCGCTCAGCCGGACCGCCCCGAGCGGATGCCAGCGCAACGCCGCCGAGCGTCGAGGCGATCCCTGCCAGCGCGAGCGCCGAGAGGCGCTCGCCATTCAGCGCCACGGAGAGCACCACGGTGACGACGGCGTAAGAGGCGAAGACCGGGCTGACGATGGCAACCGGGCCGAGCATGAGCGCGCGGAAGAACGAGAAGTACGACACGATCCCAAGGAATCCGCCGGCGACGATCGCGAGCCGAACACCGACGAGTGGCGTCAGTGATCCCGTCAGCGGCGTGAGCAGTAGCAGCGAAAGGACGGCGGCGCTGAGCGCCTGGATGATCAGCACGGTGAGCGGCACCCCGATCCGCCTGGTGCTGACCGCGCCGAAGAGGTCGGCCAGGCCGAATCCCAGCGCCGAGCCCAGCCCGAGGATCATTGGCGGAGCCCGCTAGCTGACCCCTCCCGTTGCCATCCCACCGAGGAGGTGGAAGATGAAGTAGCAGGCCAATCGATGCGAGATATAGCTCGGGTGGTCGTAGGCGGGGATCAACTCGACGATGTCCATCAAGGCCGGCTTGCGCGACCCGACCATCTCGCAGGCTTTGAGGATCTCCCATGAGGTCATGCCGCCCACCTCCGGTCCGTCGGTGCCGGGCAAAAAGGCGGCGTCGACCACGTCGGAGTCCCAGCTGACGTAGAAGGCGTCGACGCCGTCCGTCACCTTGGCGAGCGCCTCCTCAACCACGTCCTCTACCCCTCGGCGGCGGATGTCGCGCATGCGGTACAGGCTGATGCCGTGTTGCTCGATGAACTTCCATTGCTCCGGAGGGTTGGTCGCCCCGCGAACCCCGACCACCGCCATGTTCTTCGGGTCGATGTTGGGCAGCTCCACCATGCGCGCCATGTGGGACCAGTTGGTGTAGCGCTCGCCGTCGACATCCGGCTGGCAATCGATGTGGGCATCGAAATGGATGTAGCCAAACCGCTTGTTCGGGCCGATGTGCTTGGAGAGCGCCTGCCCAATCGGGATGGGCAGCGAGTGATCGCCGCCGATGCAGATCGGCAGCGCGCCGGCCGCCAGGATGCGGCGGACGTACTCCTCGATGTTGTTGCGCGAGCGCTCGGCGTTGGCCGGGATGATGGGCACGTCGCCACAATCAATCAGGCCGAACTCATCGAAAAGGTTGAGGTCGAAGTCGCCAAGATAAGGCAGGTACTGGTCGGAAACGAAGCGCATCATCTTGGGAGCGAGGCTCGACCCGGATCGATAGACCGTGGCCTGGTCGAAAGGCACGCCCAGAAAGACCGCCTTGGAATTGTGCTGCTGGATGGCATTCGTGTCGCATGCCACGCCCGGCGACTTGAGAAACGTTCCTGGACCGCTGTGGAGTAACCCACTGCCTCCCGATGCCATCGCGCCAGCGGTAAACATGTCCGGGTGCTTGGTAGGCACGTCGACTTCCCTCCTCTACTGTTTCAGCTGCCCCCGAAAGCCCAGACAAGATATCATCGCAGCACTTCACCGTCAATCAAACAAGGAGTTGCCTCGATGAATGATGACGGCGTACGACTGGGCGTGTTGGAAGGTCCAACGCAGCTCGAAGACCATGTGATCAGCCAATTGCTCGAGCTCGATCGCACGCACTGGTTGCACCCGCTTGGTGACCTTGGCGCGCCACCTGGCTCGACACCACAGCTGCTCTTCACCCGCGGCGAGGGCGCGACGCTTCAGGATGCCGGCGGCCGCACCTACATCGACGCTATGGCATCGCTGTGGAACGTCAATGTCGGCTACGGGCGCGAGAGGCTGGCGGCGGCGGCCGCCGAGCAGATGCGCACACTCGCCTTCAGCTCGGCGTACGGCGGGTTCGGCCATGAGCCCGGCATCCGGCTGGCGGCCCGGCTCGCCGAGCTTGCGCCCGGCAATCTGGAAGCGACCTTCTTCGCGAGCGGCGGCGCCGAGGCGAACGACACCGCGTACAAGCTGGCCCGGCTCTACTGGAAGCGGCGAGGTCGGCCAGGCAAGATCCAGATCGTGTCGCGGCTGCGCGACTACCACGGCCTGACCCTCGGCGCGATGAGCGCAACCGGCATCCCCGTGTTCTGGAAGGACTTTGATCCCCTCTCCCCCGGTTTTCTCCATGCGCCGGCTCCCGACCCGTATCGCTTTCAGCCGAACACCGACGGCCAGTCCGCCGGGACCGCCTATGCGCGGGCGCTCGAGGACGTGATCGTGAAGGCGGGGCCAGAGACGGTCGCCGCGGTCGTGGTTGAGCCGGTTCAGGGAGCGGGCGGCGTCGTCGTGCCTCCCCCCGACTACCTGCCGCAGGTGCGCGCGATTTGCAATCGGTACGACGTCCTGCTGATCGACGACGAGGTGATCACCGGTTTCGGACGGACCGGCCGCTGGTTTGCCGTCGAGCACTGGGATGTCGTCCCCGACCTGATGATCTTCGCCAAGGGCGTGACCAGCGGCTATCTCCCCCTGTCCGGCGTGATGATCAGCCACGAGGTCTACGAGACGTTGCGCACCCAGAAAGGAACGCTCGCGCACGGCTTCACCTACAGCGGTCACCCGACGGCCTGCGCGGTGGCGCTGGAAAACCTACGGCTGATCGAGGAAGAACGCCTGGTCGAGCGAGTGGCGGTGGCCGGGCGCCGGCTGCTGCCGCGGCTCGATCAGCTGAAGCGGCACCGGATCGTCGGCGACGTCCGCGGTATTGGGCTGCTAGCCGGTGTCGAGTTCGTCAGCAACCAGGAGACGCGGGCGCCGTTCGATCCCGCGATCGGCGTGGCGCGCCAGGTGTGGTTGGAGGCGCTCGCGGACGGCGTGATCTTCCGGCCGCTGACCGGCGACGTACTCGCCATCTGCCCGCCGTTCGTCATCTCCGACGAGCAGATCGACGTCGTGGCGCGCGTGCTTGACGGCGCTATTGAACGAGTGGCGAACCGACTCGCCGGCTGATGGGCCCCGCCCGATCAATCGCCGGCTGATCGCGCCCGGGGTGCGCCGGCAGCCAGCCGAAAGTCTTTTCGTACGTGCGCGCGATGGCGAGCAGGCGGCCATCGTCGAAGTGGCGGCCCACCAGCATTAATCCGACCGGAAGCCCAGCGGACTCGGCGGCAGGGACGCTCAAGGCCGGATGGCCGGTCATGTCGAACGGCGCCGTGTTGGCGAGCACGGCCCACCCTCGCATGACGTGCTCCGCAATCGGCAGGGTCGGGTCATCGACATGAGCCCGGCCGGGCGTGGTGGGCATGACCAGCACATCGACATCGGCAAGAACCCGATCGTAGGCTGCCGTCAGCCACGGCCGCAGGTTCTGGGCTCGGGCGTACACACCGCCAAGGTAGTGACGTTGAAGGTGGGCACCGCAGACGAGGGTCAGCTTGACCTGGGGTGGGAGGTCATCTCCGAAATTCGTCAATCCCTCGCGCAGCCCGGCGGCCAGCTCGGGCCAGTACCTCCCTTTCCAGTGCCATCCGTTGCCCCCGCCCCGCACCAGCGCCGTCATGCCTTCGACGAAGCCGGCAAAGGCGACGCCGCCACCTTGGAGGTGCGCGGGTACGGAGACCTTGCGCACCTCCGCGCCCATCTGACCGATGCGTTCGATCGCTTCCATCGCGGCACTCGCCGTCTCAGCCTCGATTCCAACCGCTTCACTGAAGGCCTCGTCCAGGACACCGACCCTAAGGCCCCTCAGGTTGTCGCCGGCCTCAACGACCAGCCGCAGGTAGTCGTCCGTCTTCACGCCGCCACGCTGGCGCGGATCCCCCTCGTCTGCGCCGGCAATCACCTGCATCACCAGCGCGGCATCCTCCGCGCGCAACGCGAGCGGTCCGCAGTGATCGAAGGTCTGGTCAATCCCGGCAATTCCGACATAGGGCACCAGCCCATGTGTCGGTTTCAGACCGAGCACTCCGCACCAGGCGGCCGGCACCCGGATCGATCCGCCCTGGTCGGAGCCAAGCGTGATGTCGATGCCTTCGTAAAAGAGAGCGGCCGCCGAGCCACCCGAGGACCCGCCCGCTGTCCGGGTCAGGTCGAACGGACATAAGGTCGACCCGTACGCGCTCGTATCGCCGCCGCCGGAGAAGGCCAGGTTGTCCATGTTGGTGACGGCCGTTATGGTGGCGCCGGCTCCCAGGAGCCGCTCGGTGACGACGCTGTCGACTGTCGGCACAAAGCCCTGCATCACCCGCGATCCACAGGTCATCGGGACACCAGCGATGGCGATCGCATCCTTGAGTCCGATCCGTTTGCCCGAAAGTGGCCCTTCGATATCCGCCTTGACGTGACACCAGCGAACGATCGCGTTGTAGGGATCCTCCTCAAATGTGGGTCGACGCCCAGCATCGCGAACCGCAGCGACAACCGTCCGCTCCGGCGCCTTCACCGCATCGAGGCTGTCGAGCGTGCTGAGAATGAACTCGGTCAGCGTTTCGTACTGGCCAACCTGGGATTTGTCGATCTGGAAACGAAACTCGCCTGCCAGTTCGTTCAGCTCGGACGGTTTGATTCGCCGCAGCATGCCCGCCTCCTTTCCTTTGTTTCCGGCTCTACCGTTCTCACAAAGTTGCTCGCAGCTCCCCACCATTGGGCTGGACGAGCTGTCCGGCAAAGGCTCGGGCCGCGCCGGTCGAGAGGAATGCGACGGTTCGCGCCACATCGTCGGGGCTGCCGATTCGGCCGGCTGGAATATTCTTGGCGTAGACCCTGCGCATCTGGTCGAGCGAGATCCCAGCGTCATCGGCATCCACCTGGAGCTGCGGCGTATCGATGATGCCCGGGGCGACCGCGGTGACGTAGATTTGCTCCGGCGCCAGCTCCCGGCCGAGCGATCGCGTCAGGGCGATCAATGCCGACTTCGAGGCCGAGTATCCGGTCGCGTTTTCCCAGCCGGTGATGCCCCACATCGAGGCGATGATGACGATTCGACCCCGTCGCTGACGGCGCATGCTCGGGAGGACGGTCGAAATCACGTCGAGGTGGCCGCTCAGGTTGATACGCACCTGCTCCCACCACTCGGCAGGCTCCTGCTCGAGAAACGGCTTCATCGTCATTCGCGCCGCGTTGCAGACCAGCACCTCGATCGGCCCCAAACGCCGCTCGACCGCCTGGACCATGGCGCGCACCGCCTCGGGATCGGCGATGTCCGCCGGCGCCGGCATTCCGCCGGTGGTTTGAACCACACGGGCGAGGCGGTCATCGTCAACCCTGGCGTTGATCGCGACCCGGGCGCCCTCCCCCACCAGCCGAGCGACGATCGCGGCCCCGATTCCCTGCGCGGCGCCGGTTACCAGGCAGGTCGTGCCGCTGAGGCGACCCATTCAGACGGATGGAACAAATCCGAGCCGCTTATCGACCTGGTTCAGGAGCGCGTCGCCCCGTCGGAACCGCGCAAGGTTCTGGAGAAACAGATCGACGAGCCCCTGCGTCGATTCCGGCACATCGGCCGACATGTGCGGGGAAATGATCACGTTGGCCATCCCCCAGAGCGGATGGTCCGCCGGCAACGGCTCGGTCTTGAAGACGTCGAGGGCAGCGCCCGCAAGACGCCCGGCCTTAAGCGCCGCGACCAGCGCGTCCTCGTCCAGTACGTCGCCGCGGGCGATGTTGATCAGCCTGGCGGAGGGACGCATGCTCGAGATGAGCTCCCGGGTGAAGAGCCCCCGTGTCTGCGCGGTCAGCGGTACGGCCAGGACGACGTAGTCGGCCTGCGGCACCAGACTCGGAAGCTCGGCCACGCCGGCGATTCGTTGAAACGGCGGCTGCGCGGGCCGGGCCTGGCGGCCCACCCCGATCACCGTCATCCCGTTGTCAGCCGCCGATTGGGCCACCCCGCTGCCCACACCCCCCACGCCAACGATGACCACGGTCGCGCCGCGCAGCAAGGCTGGTTCGCGATGCTTCCAGGTCCGTTCGAGCTGCAGCTGGATAGTTCGAGGAAGATCCTTTGCCATTGCAAGCATCAGCCCCAGCACGTACTCCCCCATCGCCCCATCGAAGACGCCTCTCGAATTGGTGAGGATCACGTCACTCGAGACCAGCGCCGGAAACAGCACCGCGTCGACGCCCACCGCGGCCACGTGCACCCAGCGCAGCCGGCCGCGCTTCTCCCAGGAATCCTTGAGGACCCCGGAGCGAAAGTCGACGAGAAACACCGCTTCGGCCTCGCCGATCGCGGCAGCGAATTGCCCGGCGTCTTTCGTCTGGATGAAGCGGACTCGTCCGTCTGGTGGGGCGAGCCCATCGACGACCTGATCCGGGTCGAAAACGGCGACCGTGAGTGTCTGGTTCTCGACAGCCAATCCAGCCGCTACTTTAGCTCGCCGCCGCGGTGGTTCGGTTACGATCCTGCGAGGTGAGCGACGATTCCGCCGACGAGCAGGTTCTTCACGGTCGCATCCTGGGTGAAGCCGCGCGCCTCATCGAAGCCGCATCCGGGCGCTCGCTACATCTGCGGGTGACGGGGTCGATCGCAGTCCGGATGCACTGCGCCGCGCACGCGGCTTTGTTGGATGCGATGGGTCGTCGCCGATTTCGGGACATCGACTTCTGGGGATACGCGAAGGAACAGAAGCAGGTCGAGCAGCTCCTGGAGAAGGACGGCTATCTCGCCGATCCGACGATCAAGCAGGCGCACGAGTGGGGCGTGAAGCGCTTGATTTATGAGCATCCACAGACGCGCATCAAGATCGATGTCTTCATGGATGAGCTCGTCATGGCCCATACCATCCATTTCAAGGGCCGGCTCGAGCTCGACTTTCCAACGATTGACCTGGCGGACCTCCTGCTCTCCAAACTCCAGATCCACGAGATCACCGAGAACGATTTCATCGACATGATCGTGTTGCTTGCGGACCACACGCTGGGCGCCGGCGACCATGAGCTCATCGACATGAGCTACATCAGCGGCATCCTGCGAAACGACTGGGGCTTCTGTCACACGGTCCTCGAGAACCTCAGCAAATCCCAGGAAGCCGTCGGACGCTACGACCTTCCTCCCGAGGTGGCGGACAACGTTCGGACCCGGATCACGGCCATCGCCGAGCAGATCGAATCGGCGCCCAAGAGCACCAGGTGGAAGCTACGAGCCAGGGTCGGGACGCGCAGCAAATGGTACGAGGACGTCGACGACGTGCACCGCTAACCGCTACACCACCGCCCCGGCGGCCGGGGTCAGCACCTGACCGACGAAAAAGTCACCGTCGTTGATGAGGAAGGCGACCGTCTCCGCGATGTCGCTCGGCCGGACGCCCTTGTCCAGCGGTCCGACCGCGACGCAATTCACCCTCACGCCTTGGGGGGCGACCTCGATCGCGAAGCTCTTGGTGAAGGCCAGGATGGAGCCGGTCGCCGCTGCGAAGTACGCCTCACCCGCAACGCCGGCCAACGCCACCCAGGACGAGAGCGTGACGATGGTGCCGCGACCCGCCCGCGCCATGCCGGGGCCGACGGCCGCGCAGGCGTTCACCGTTGCGCCCAGCTGCGCGGTCAACAGTCGCAGCCATCGCTCGGCGCTCATCTCGCCGAACGGCGCGGCGTCGTGGTACTCGGGAGCGGTGACGAGCACCGAAATCGGTCCGAGCTCCTTCGCGATGCGGTCGGCGGCGGCTTTCGCCTGATCGCGGTCGCTCGCGTCGATGGTCGCGACACTGAACCCCTCCGCCTTCAGCCGCTCCCTAATCGCGACGGCGGCCGGGCCCGACCCCCCGGCCAGGACTGCGACCCGGGTGGCGGGCTGCTCTGGCGTCACGTCGGATAGATCGTGGGATCGACCTCGACGCGACGCAACTTGCGCCGCGAGACCTTCGGGTCAGCGATCGCCTGCTCGGCGACCTGGAGCGCGGTCAGGATCGCGACGTCCTTCTTTGCCAGGATGAACTCGATCAGCCTGCGGAGCATCTCGAGCCGCCCCGCGCGCCCGGACAGGAACGGATGGCAGGTCAGCATGAAGAGCGAATGGTACCGGCGCATCGCCTCCAGCTCGGCTGACCACTGCTCGAAGACCTTGCCAGGCGACTCGATGATCGCCCCGATATTCGGATCCGGCAGAAACGCATACTGCTCCCAATCGTCGAGGCTCCAGTGCACCGGCAGCTCGACGATTTCCTTGCCATCGACCTCGAGGACGTAGGGCCGATCGTCGTCCATCAGGCTCGATTCGTACAAGAGACCGTGCCGCGCCACGATCCCCGGAGTGTGCCAGCTGGCCTCCCACAGCGGCGCGCGGTAGCCGCGCGGACGCACCCCGACTCGCTCCAGCGCCTCCAGCCCTCGCACGAAGTCCTGTTCCTGATCTTCCGGCGACATGCTGGTGGGCTCGTGATGGCCGTAGGAGTGGTGGGCGACCTCGTGCCCGGCCGCCACCACGGTCTTCACGACGTCTGGGTAGCGGTCGGCGGTGAACCCCGGCGTGAAGAAGGTTGTCTTCAGCTGGTATTCGGCGAGGAGCTCGAGGATCCGTGGTACCCCAACCAGTGGACCGAACGCCTGATGGGTCATCGTCATCGCGTGCTCCGCGAAGCGCCGGCCCTTGGCGAGGATGGGCGACTCGGCGTCGATGTCGAAGGAGAGGACGCAGACAGCCTGGTGGCCGCCCAGCCAGTCGGTCGCCGGCATCGTTAGTGGCGAGCCCGGGCTCGCGGCTTGGTGATCTGCGCGACGCGACGCTTGGCCGCACCGTCCGATGGGATCGTGGCCAGCAGGCCCACCAGCTTGTAGACGATGGTGGCGGCGGCCAGCGACGTGATCTCGGCGTGATCGTATGGCGGGGAGACTTCGACCACATCGGCGCCGACCAGGTCCATGCCCGACAGTCCCTGCACAATGGCGAGTAGCTCCCGGCTGCTGAGCCCGCCCAGCTCTGGGGTGCCGGTTCCTGGTGCGTGGGCCGGATCGAGGACGTCGATGTCGATCGAAAGATAGAAGCGCCGGTCGCCGACGCGATTTCGAATCCGTTCGACGACGCCCTTGACGCCGACCTCATCAACCTCGCGGCAATGCACCGTGCGAAAGCCGAGGTCCGCATCGGCACTCAGGTCGCTGCGATCGTACAGCGGCCCGCGAATCCCAACGTGCATCGAAGCGTCTTGCAGGAAGAGGCCCTCCTCGGCCGCCCTCCGGAGAAACGATCCGTGGGTGATCCGCGCGCCGAAGTAGGTATCCCAGGTATCGAGGTGGGCGTCGAAATGAACCAGCGCGACCGGTCCCCCGTGGTGATTCAGCGCGCGCAGGGAACCGAGCGTAATCGTGTGGTCTCCGCCGATCGTGACCACCTTCGTGCCCGCGCCGATCAGCGCGGATGAATCCTTTTCGATGGCGGCCAGCGCTTCCGGGATCGAGTACGGGTTCGCGCTGACATCGCCGGCATCGACCACCTGCTGCATCCGAAACGGCTCGACGTCGAGGGCGGGGTCATAGACGGTACGCAGCATCCGCGACGCTTGCCGGATCGCCTCGGGACCAAACCGTGCTCCCGGTCGGTAACTGGTTCCCGCATCAAACGGCACCCCCAGGATGGCAACCGCGGCCGCGGCGACCTCATCGATCGCGGGCAGGCGCGCAAACGTGCTCTTGCCTGCGAAGCGTGGGACCGAGCGCGCGTCAACGGGCCCGACGATGCCGTTGGCCGACTGACGACCGTCTTCTCCCAAGGCCATCCCTCCTGCCACGAGGCCTACTGCTTAGGTCCGAACAATAGGATAGGTCGGAGTCGTCGTCAAGCGAGATGCGCCGCGACTCTGCTATCACGGACAGATCGTGCCTTCCCCGCCCTGGACCGACGATGCGGAATGGCTGCTTCCTGACGAAGCCGAGACTTCGCGGAGACTATTTCAAAGATTTCGCCCGCACCTGGTCACCTTTTCGATGCTCTTCCTCTTGATCCTCGTCATCGCGATGGGACCGCCATCCGTGACGCGCCCTTCCAGCGCCGCCTTGCCTCCCATCGATCGGCAGCTTCTCTGGTTACCTGTTTCTCCCGAGCAGGATCCATTCGCGGTTGGCCTCCGGGCTTTCGATTGGAGCGGGGAGCAGCTTGGCACGCTCGCATTTTCCTGCCCGGCGCCATGCTCGTTCGAGCCGTCACCGGACGGACAGCGAGTGCTCATCGCTGAGCGGCCAGCGCAGGGTGAGCGGCCCACACCAGGTGCGGTCTACGATGCGCGCGGGCGGCGCGTCGGCACCATAACCGATCCGACGGCGAGGTGGGCGGATGATAGCCGGCACCTCTGCTTGCTGCGGGCGACCGGCGCCCCCGCAAGCGCTCCGGCGACGGGCAGCCAGGTGGAGCTCGACATCCTCGATCCCGAACGCGGCCACGATCGAGTGGCTGCCAACGTCGTCGGAGTGAGCAGCCCATCGGCGCCTGCTTTTTGGGATCTGCTGGCTTGCAGTTTCAAGTCCGATCGTGCCGTTCTGGCATTCAGCGAGCAGCAGGGTGTTCATGACATTCGCGTGGTGCAGCTCTCGACGGGACGCATGCTGTACACGCGCGATGACCTAACTCCGGGAACAAGCTGCGGATGCCCGGTCGCGAGCATGGCGGCGGCCCCAAATGCCGATATTGCGGCGGAGAACCTGGTCGGCGGGGGCGCCCAGATCGTGAGGCTCTCGACTGGCGCGACGAGTCCATGGTCGTCCGGCGCAAGGGGTTCGGACGAAATCCTCGGGCTGTCCTGGCGCGGTCAACGAGCACTGACGGCTGCCGGCGTCGTCGAGATGAGCAGCGGCCGGATGATCTGGCGGGTGAGCTCTGCCACATCCGTCGCGATCGTGGCAAGCCGGCCAGATAGCGAGGACCTTCTGCTGTATCTTGCTGGACCTAACGGTATTCCTGCGAGCGAGGTGATCGTTCAGGGCGATGGCAGGTCCATCCCCATCAACAATTAGCCGAAGGGGCCTGATCACCGCCACGTCATCGTAAGCTGCCTCCTTAGTGGAGCGGGTTCGCGAACGCGGCGCGATGCGCGAAATCATGGCCGATCGCTCGGTCGCCGCCGTCCTCGCACTTGCGCTTTTGATCAACGTCGGTACCGGCATGGTCCTGCCGATCCTTCCGCTCTACGCTCGGTCCTTCGGGGTCAATTACGCCCAGGCCGGCCTCCTGGTCGCCGCCTTCTACATCGCGCGACTCGTCTTCGACCTGACGGCCGGCGCGGTGCTCGACCGGTTGGGCATCGCCGCGGCGGCCGCTGTCGGCCTGCTCGCGCTGGCGGCGGGCGCGCTGTTCACCGGCCTCAGTCCCAGTTTTCCGATCGCCGTTTTCTGCTGGGCGATCGCCGGCGCGGGCGCGGCAATAGTCTGGGCGGCGATGTACAACGCGCTGATACGGTCCGTGCCGAAGAGTCGCATGGCCCGCGCCCTGAGCCTGTTCTACGGCGCCTTCAACGGCGGCATCGTGGCGGGCGGGTTCCTGGGCGGGCTGATCGCGGGGCACCTTGGTCTGCCAGCGCCGCTATTCTTCCTCGCCGCGATCGCCGTCGGACTCGCCGGCCTGATGCGCGCTCTCCTCCCCAAACGACCACCACCGGCTACGGCAACGAGCAGATCGCCAGGCCGTCTGTCGACGGCGGCCCTGTTTCGAATTCCCGGCTTTGCCGCCGCGGTCATCGCCCTGCTGGCGAACCTGTGGATGTTCGGCGCCGTCTTCAATACCCTGGTTCCGCTCTACGCCCGCGACGTGCTCCGACTTTCCCCGGCGGGTATCGGCATCCTCTTTGCGGTGGCACTGGCCGCCGAATTCCTCGCCTACTACCCCGCCGGCAATTGGGCCGACACGCGTGGCCGGCGCTTTGTCCTGATCCCGGCCTTCGCCTGCCTGGCGCTCACCGCATTGGTGCTCGGTTGGGCGAGCAGCGTGGTGCTGTTTGGGCTGCTCCTCTCCGTGCTGAGCATCGCCTCGGGCTTTTCCGGCGTTCCACCGGCCGCGATCCTCGCCGACGTCCTGCCCGGCAATCGATCGGCTCGCGGGGTGGCGATCTTCCGCTTTGGCGGCGACCTGGGCTTTAGCCTCGGGCCACTCGTCGCGGGCATCACCGCGGCGAGCCTGGGATTCAAGGCGGCCTTCGCCATCGCCGGGATCCCGGCGCTGGTCGCGCTGGTCGTGGTGGCGCTCGGCCGCGAGACGCTGGGCGCTGAGGTCGCGAGCTAATTGGCCGCGGCGAACCCCGCCAGCGATTCCTCGCGAGGCTTCACGAACTTCTCAGCGGTCCCCACTGACCGAAGGAACTCGATCGCGTTCTTGAACAGGTACGAGCCCTCATCGACGTGCTCCGCCCAGGCGTTGCTGGCCTCCTGCGGGTCGCGTTCGAGGTCGTAGAGTTCCGGCGCTTCCGACGGTCCGCCCATGATCAGCGACCAGCGGCGGTTCGACACCGTCACCGGCATGTAGCTCGCGATCCGCCGCTTGCGCGAGTCGACGGCACTGGTCAGCTCGCCCTTGGCGAAGTAGAGCGGCCATGAGCTGATGACAAACGGCCGGTGTTCGGCCGCATTGCCGCTCAGCACCTCGCGCAGCGACCGGCCCTGCACCTGGGCCGGCGTTTCCACGCCCGCCAGGTCAAGAATGGTGGCGGGGATGTCGGGCGCGGTGGTCAGCGCCTGGCGCCGGCCGGGTTGAGTGCCAGGGACGCGAATGATGAACGGCACCCGATAAAGCTCCTGGTAGAGGGGCGACCAGCCGATCGTCAACAGCCAGGATTTCGAAAACCACTGCGGCACCTCGGCATCGTCCGAGAGCCTGGCGTCGGGATCGTGGATCCACTCGGCCTTGCCGAAATACCCATGCTCGCCGAAATAGTGGCCGTGGTCCGAGGTGAAGACCACGATCGTGTTCGAGGCCACCCCCAGTACATCGAGCTTGTCGAGCAGCATGCCGATCCAGCGGTCGACCATGGTGACCTTGCCGCAATAGGCGGCGTGGGCGATGTCGACGTCGTCCTGGGTGAGCCCGGCCTCTTTCCACTTCGCGTAGGCCGGATAGAGCGCGGGCCCTTTGAAATCCGGCCGGTAGCGCTTCACGTAGTAGTCCGGCGGGTCCCACGGTTCGTGCGGGTCCCAGGTATCGACATAAAGAAAGAACGGCGTGTCGTGATGCCGCTCCAACCAGCTGTCGGCCGCGCTCATGGTGCGCGCCACCAGCCGGTCGCGCTCTGTGCGCCAGAGTGCCCGCGCATCGGCGCGCTCCACCGGGCGGGTGTCGTCGCCCTGCCCGCGGATCCAGATGAAGTCGTCGAAGCCGCGGTCGTAGCCGTAGCCGTCCCGGATGAAAAACGGAGTGTCGACTACGCCCATCGTGAGATAGCCCGCCCGCGAGAGCATGGCCGGCAATGTGTCGAGCTCCGCCGGCAAGGGTTCCCATCCCATGAACGTGAAGGAGAACCGGCCCGTCAGAAAATCGGCGCGCGCCGGCATCGTGGGGAACGATGAGATCCGATGCTGGTCGAACATCACCGCGCTCGATGCGAAACGATCGAGGTTGGGGGTTCGGATGGATGGGTTGCCGTATGCCCCCAGGTGATCGCGCCGGAAAGTGTCCGACACGATCATCACGATGTTGGGCCTGGCTGCCATCGGCTGCATCCTAATGCTTCCGAATCTCCCTCCCCTACGTCTGCGCCGGTAATCTAGCCGCTTGAGGTCAGGCCGCGTCCTCGTCGACGCCCCGCCGTATCCGCTCGACATCGTCCGCGAGCTGCTGGACGGCGCCGGCGTCGAGGTCGATGCCCCACCACGGCCATGGGCAGGCGATGACGTGGTTGCGCTGCTTGTCGATCGGCCGCTGACCGAAGCCGAAATCGATCGGCTGCCCGCCTTGCGTGTGGTTGCCTCGAACAGCGCCGGCGTCGATCACGTCGACCTCGCCGCGGCCGCGCGCCGGCAGATCTGGGTCTGCAACGTCCCCGATTACTGCGTCGATGAGGTGGCCGACAGCACGATCGCGCTGCTGCTGGCCCTCCTTCGCGGCACGGTCACCCTCGACCGCAGCGTGCGAAATGGCATATGGGACGACCACGCCGCAGGTCCACTGCGCCGGGTGACCGGCACCCGTGTCGGCATCGTCGGATTCGGCCGGATCGGCCGCGCCGTGGCGCAGCGAGCGCTCGCCCTTGGGTTCGATGTCTGGGCGACCGACCCGCAGGTCGCGGCCAGCGGGATCGCGGAGGCCGGCGTCCACCCGGCAACGCTCGAGGAACTGCTTCGCAACTGCACCGCCCTGACGCTTCATCTCGGGCTGACCCCGCAAACCGAGGACCTGATCGGCGCCCGCGAGCTGGCACTGATGGCGCCAGGTTCGTACCTTGTCAATGCCGCCCGCGGCCGGTTGGTGGATCAGAGCGCGCTGCTCGCCGCCCTCGACAGCGGCCATCTCGCCGGGGCGGCACTCGACGTCCTCGAAGTCGAGCCGCCGACCGCCGAGCACCCGGCGCCGCGGCACCCGCATTTGATCGTGACCCCGCACGCCGCCTGGTACAGCCCGCCAGCCGAGCTCGAGGTCTATCGCCAGGCGACCCTCGCTGTGCGAGCCGTCCTCGACGGCCGGGTGCCCGAAGGGGCCGTCAGCGTCCCTTCCCCCAAAAATTCTCCTTGACACTCTCGGATCTCGTCCTACAATCCGACCATGGCCTCCGTGGCGACGCGCCCGGCGACCCGCGCTACCCCAACTGCCTGGTCCCTCCCCCGCTTCGAGGGCCATTCGGCCACGGAGACCGTCCGCCGGATCATCCGTGAGGCGATCGTCGACGGCCGGATCCCGGCGGGTGACCAATTGCGCGAGTCGCGCCTGGTGGAGATGCTCGGCACCAGCCGGGGCACCGTCCGCGAGGCGATCCGCCACCTCGTGCAGGAGGGCCTGGTCGAATACCGGATGCACCGCGGCGTCTTCGTCAAGTCCCCCTTGCTCGATGACCAGCTCGACGTCTATGTCGCGCGCGAGGCGATCGAGGTGTGGGCCGCCGGGGAGCTGATCGAGCGACACGACCCGCTCGATCTGTCGGCCCTGGAGGACGCGCTGGCGGCGATGCGGAGCCGGGAGGCACGCCAGAAGCGTCCGACTGAGGATACGATCGCCGCGGACCTTCGTTTCCATCACGAGCTCGTCCGCCTGGCCGGCAGCGATCGCCTGACGCGGGCGCATGAAACCTTCGCGGCCGAGACCCGTATGCTGCTGCGCCGGCATCCGCCCTATCCCTGGCGCACCTACGCCAGCGACCATCAGCAGCTGGTGGATGCGTTGCGGCGGCGCGATCCAAACACCCCGATGTTGGTGGCGGAACATTTGCGACTTTCGAGGCGTCTGCTCAGAGGGAGCAGCGCCGACACGATCGAGGTGGAACCCGAGCTAAGCGACTGACGCGTTTGCGAAGTGCCCTATCAACCGGTCGAGGAGGAGGAAGTCGATGGCAGACACGCCGATTGAACGACCTGGGGACCTGACCGCGAGCACGCTGACCCGCCGTCGCCTGCTAATCAACGCGAGCGTGCTCGCCGGGGGTGTGATGCTGGCCGGCCCGCTGGCCGCCTGCGGTGCCACCACGGCGACCAGCACGGGTGGCAGCCCGAAACGTGGAGGCAATTTCCGGCTGGGCGTCACCGGCGGCGGTTCGGGCGACATCATCGACGGGCAGAAGATCGTCACGAAGCCTGATCAGGCGCGGCTGGTTGCCGGCTTTGAGACCCTGCTCGAGTACGACACGCACTACAAGCTGCAGACGACCGGGCTGGCTGAGTCGGTCACGCAGGATGCTCCCGACAAGTGGACGATCAAACTGAAGTCGGGCATCACGTTCCACAACGGCAAGCCGCTCAGCGCCGACGACGTGATCTACTCGCTGCAACGCATCAGCGACCCCAAGCAGGGCCTGTTCGGTACCGCCGGGCTGGCGTCGGTCGACCCCCACAACATCACCAAGGTCGACAACCTGACGGTCCAGCTAAACCTCAAGCAGGCCGATTCGACCATTGGCGATCAGCTCGGCCAGTACTACAACGGCATCGTGCCGGTTGGGTATACCCGTGCCGGCGAGCAGATCGGAACCGGCCCGTTCAAAGTGCAAAGCTTCACCAAAGGTCAGCAGAGCGTCCACGTGCGCAATACGAACTACTGGCGCAGCGGCCTACCGTACTTCAATACGGTCACCATCATCGACTTCCCGGACGTGGCGGCCCAGGTCAACGCCCTGCTCTCCGGCCAGATCGACGCCATGACCGACATCCCGGCGGCACAGATCAACGTCGTCAAGAGCCATAGCAACCTCGCCATTCTCGAAGGCCAGGGAGCCGACTGGCGGCCGCTGTGCATGGCCATCGACATGCCACCCTTCGACGACGTCAAGGTCCGCCAGGCGTTTCGCCTGATCGTCGACCGCAATGCCATGCTGCAGCAGGTGTTCTCCGGGCACGGCCGGATCGCCAATGACCTCTACTCGCCATTCGATCCGGCCTACGATTCTTCGCTGCCGCAGCGGCAGCGTGACATCGCCCAGGCCAAATCGCTGCTCCACGCAGCCGGCAAGGACAACCTGGTCGTCGATCTGCACACCACAGACGGCGCGGCCGGCATGGTGGACTCGGCCAATATCTTCGCGACCCAGGCAAAAGACGCCGGCGTCACCGTCAACGTGCACAACGATCCCAACTACTACGGCGACCAGTACCTGAAGCTGGCCTTCTCGGTCGACTTCTGGGGCACACGGAATTACCTTCCGCAGGTGGCTAACGGCAGCATCCCGACGGCGCCCTACAACGAGTGCCACT
>Ga0307479_10000300_pt1 | contig 46029 bp, 40 predicted proteins | sample atmos_gasesECM4C_FD_203743 | JGI IMG/M metagenome (GOLD analysis project Ga0307479, IMG submission 203743) | Hardwood forest soil microbial communities from Morgan-Monroe State Forest, Indiana, United States - atmos_gasesECM4C_515 | ecosystem: Environmental > Terrestrial > Soil > Temperate...
CGATGAGATCGGCGGCAGGTGTCGGTACGGCCGTGCTCGAAGTGCGAAGAACCGCCGACGCAATCGCCGCCGGGCCGGCTTCGTTTTTGCCGAGTAGGATCGGCGAGGTGCGCGGTTGCGCGAAATTTCCTTTACTGTCGTTCAGTAGGATGGTGATGGAATTGTCATTTTGGTTTGCCACCGCTATGTCAGGAGCTGCGTCGCCGTTGAAATCCTTCGCCACCAACGCCACGGGATTGTTGCCCACATTGAACGTCGTCTGCGGGAAGTTGGTCGAGACTGGCACGCCAGCGATTGCCACCCCCGTGCCTAGATTCGCCGAAAGCAAGGAAAGAGTAACTGGGAAGCGATCACCTACGAAGAACGTCGCGGGTTTACCGTTCTGGGCACGCAGGAGAACCTGGCGACCGCTGCGCACCAGCGATAATGCGTCGGAGAAATCTGCGGTCGCGCCCGGTAGAGTCAGCAGAAAAGTCGATTTGCCTCCTCCCACCAAGGTCAGGCCCGGGATCAGCGCGCTGAGACTACCCAGCCCGCCGGTAGCTGCTGCCGTGCCGAAGATTCCGGCCAGCAAACCAGTGAGAGTAGCCAGGTCTTTCGCCTGCCGCAGCTGGTTCAAAAGGCCTGTGTTGACGGATATGAGTCGGGAAGTACTGGGAGGATTTACGCCGAGTTTGCGCGCAGTGTCGGTGTCGACCTCCAGCAGCTCGATCTCCAGCATGACTTCACCGCGCGCCTGTTCGACTTGCTGGATCACTTCGCTCGCAAGTGTCAACGTTGCGGGTGAATCGCGCATTGTGATCGTGCGGCTGTGCGAGTCGAGCTCGATGTGCGTCGCACCAGTGATTTCGCGGAGGACGCGCAGTAATTCAGTCATTTCCTCGGGACCCACCGACGCTGGCAGCGCGAACGTCTGCTCGGCCTGCAGCGCGTACGCGCGGCGCTTCTCCTGCGTGTCGGATGCGACGAAGAACAGCGTGGCGTTCACCGGGCGCCAGAACGTTCCTGTCTCCGTCCCGAGCAGCGAGAGAGCTGTAAACAAGTCAATGTTATCCGCGCGCAATTTCACGGGGCGTGACACCAGGTCGGGATCGAATGCCGCCTGGAGGCCAAATGCCATCGCCACCTGTTCGTAGGCCGCCCGCGTGTCCCCGCGCAGATCCAAATTTTGCTTCCCACGGCTTGGTTGCAGGCGCGGAATGCCCGGGAATTGAGCTTCGGGCTTGCTGTGTGGCTCGGCTTCCTCCATCGCATGCATCTGCGCCTGGCGCTCTGCGATAATCGTGTTGCCGGGGTCGATGATTAAGGCCGCGCCCAATTCTTCTGTGGCATGAGTGAGATCTCCCGCGAGCGCCTGGCGCTCCGCCGCATCCACATGTTCCCGAACGAGTTTCGAACGCAACGCCACCGCATGGCCGACGATGGCTGCATCCTGCGGCGCGTAATGAGCAGCCTCGTCATACTCTGCGAGCGCTTCCTCGTTGCGTCCCTGGGCTGCAGCTTTGTCGCCGCGCTCGACTGCTTTTTGAGCGCGCTTGGGATCGGGATGCGGCATTGCCTGCACTTGGAGCTGGTTCTGTGAGGTTATCTGGGAGCCAGTGCCGAGTTCCTGCGCAGAAGGCGAAGGCGAGAAAAGCAGTAGGGAGCAGAACAGCGAAGCAGTCTGGCGCAGTGGCTTGAAATTCATAGCGGGTTGGACCGAAGATTCATTCTACCGTGGAGACCGGTGCCGGCGAGTCCGCTTGACGCGTGGGACGGCTGAGGGTACACTGGGGTCGTAGTTGCAAATTACTTTCAACTGGAGATTCCTTGCTCTCGGCTTTCCTCATCGCTCTTCGCGAAGGCGTTGAAGCTTCTCTCGTGGTCGGCATTATCTTGGTCTACCTTTCCCGCACTGCCCGCACTCATTTGTCCCGCTTCGTTTGGTATGGCGTGGCGGCCGCGGCTGCGCTCAGCCTTGCCGTGGCGATTGCGTTGGAACGCTGGCGCATCAGCCAGGACGGTTTCGAAGGGCTGATGCTCCTTGTCGCGGCAGTCTTCGTTATTACGATGATCGTATGGATGAACCGCGTTGCGCGCCACTTAAAAAAAGAGATCGAGCAAAAGGTGGAAACCTACGCCGCGCGCGCGGGACGTGCCGCAGCGCTCGGCATCTTTTTGTTCGTGTTCCTTATGGTCCTGCGCGAAGGCGCTGAATTGGCGCTGATTCTGCGCGCCGTGGAACTCTCAAGCGAAGGCTTGCAGACTTGGCTGGGAACCATTCTTGGCATTGCCATGGCCGTCGCGGTGGGATTCTTCTTCTTTAAGGGCACACTGCGCGTCCCGCTGCACCGGTTCTTTGCCGTGACCAGCGTCATCCTCATGCTCGTCGCGTTCCAGCTTGCCCTGACGGGTCTGCACGAATTGAGCGAGGCACAGTGGCTGCCTTCGAGCAAGTCCGAAATGGCTATTATTGGCCCGATCGTACGCAACGAGCTGTTCTTCTTTGTTTTTGTTTTTGGCGCAGCCATGTTGCTGGTGCTTCGCGAGTGGCTTGTTGCTTCTCACGCGAAGGTGTCTGTCGGGGGCGCGGGCGAAGCCGAAAAGCGGCTCCTGGAATCGCAGAACCGCCGCCAGCGACGCTGGATGATAGCGGCGGCCTCCGCGTGCCTTGCCGTGATTCTCGTGCTCACTGCTGATTTCATCTATGCCCGGGCAAACTCCGCTCCGCCCTCAGCCCGGCCACTCAGCGCCGTCGGAAACGAAGTGCGGATTCCGTTGACTGAAATTGCGGATTCAAGTCTGCATCTTTTCACGGTGCGTGCCGGAGGGCAGTCGCTGCGCTTCCTCATCATCAAAAAGCCGAACGGCTACGGCACCGCGCTCGATGCCTGCCGCATCTGCGGAGCCGAGGGCTACCGCCAGGACGGACAAAACGTCATTTGCCGCCACTGCGGCTCAGCGATCTACGTTCCCTCGATCGGCGACCAGGGCGGTTGCAATCCGGTTGGCGTTTCATCGCACGTGGATGGCAGCGACCTGGTACTGGATGTATCTTCGCTGACGCAGGCCGCGCGTGAGGTTCCGCAGTAGCGCGGCACTTAACCCTATGTTTTTACGACTTGTTGCGGATTCGGTTACGCGGCGTCCGCGTCAGAAATTACTAACGACGGCGGCGCTGGCGCTTGGCATGGCGGTAGCCACGGCGGCGCTGAGCGTCTCACTGGATGTGGGCGACCGCCTCGCGCGCGAATTCCGCAGCCTGGGCGCGAATCTGCTCGTCACGCCGCAGGCTGATTCGCTCCCGCTCGAGATCGGCGGCGTGGATTACCGCCCCGTGAACTCAGGTGCCTACCTCCCCGATTCTGACCTGCCCAAGCTCAAGACCATCTTCTGGCGCAATAACATCGTTGCTTTCGCCCCCGTGCTTGAAGTACCCGTGCAAGCATGGTCCCCGGCATCGAAAAACGTGTCCTCGCCAGGCGTCGTAAAGGATGTGACCTTGATTGGAACTTGGTCGCAGCACAGTGTCACTTTGCCGGATGGCGGGATGTTCGTGACTGGTGCGGGGAATACGAATCCCTGGTGGCACATTGCAGGGCAGTGGTTCGTCGAGAATTCCCAGGCCTGCATAATCGGCGCCGCTTTTGCAAAGAAGAACGGGATGAAAACTGGAGATGAATTGAGTGTCGGCGCAGGGGACCACACCCATTGGACGAAGCTTCGAGTCACTGGAATTCTGTCCTCGGGAGGTTCGGAAGAGGATGCGGTAATTGCGCCTCTGGCAATTGCCCAGCAACTCGCGGGCAAGCCCGGAGTGTATCGCCAACTCTACGTCAGCGCGCTAACCAAGCCGGAAGACGACTTTGGCCGGCGTGACCCGAAAACGATGAAGCCTGACGAATTGGAGCGCTGGAGTTGCTCTCCCTACGTCTCGTCAATTGCTTTTTCCATAAAGCAGGTCTTGCCCGGCGCCGACGTTCGCATTATTCGCCGTGTGGCTGAAGGCGAGGGCCGTATCCTCACGCGCGTACGCATACTGCTTTGGTTGGTGACATTAGCGGCATTACTGGCCGCGGCTCTGGCCGTCGGTGCATCGTCAGCGGCTTCCGTCATCGAACGCCGCACCGAAATCGGGCTAATGAAGGCTTTGGGCGCGGGCTCAGGCACGGTGGGTTTTCTCCTTGCGGCGGAACAGCTGCTCCTCGCCTTTGTCGGCGGGGGAATCGGCTACGCGCTGGGCATTTTTCTTGCCCGCGTGGTCGGTGAAAAAATCTTTGGTGCCGCCCCGGAGCCCTCGCTACTGGTTCTTGTCCTCACCATCGGTCTTGCCGCCGGCGTCACTCTCCTTGGCAGCGCCGTACCCTTGCGCCACGCTTCGCGTTACGAGCCGGCGCCCATCCTGCGAGGCGAGTGATGCCGGGGCCCCTGACTAAGAATCGCCGCATGTTTTGGCGCATCATCCGTCGCCTCCTCGAATCCAATCGGGGACGCCTATTCGTCATATTACTTGCGCTCAGCGCAGGTGCCGCAGTCACCGCGGCTCTCCTTAATTTGCAGGTGGACGCCAAGCGCCGCCTCACGACGGAATTCCGCGTTCTCGGTGCCAACGTCATTATCGCGTCTCGCGACTCGGGCGGATCGGTAGGAACGCCCCGTTTCCTCGAAGATTCGCTATTCGTTAGGATCCCCGAGGAGCAGAGCGGCATCCCAATTGCCAGAGCTGAATTCCTGTATGGAGTCGTTGATGTTACGAAAGAGCCAAACCTTGTGAGCGGGCAACCAGCGAAGAGCACAAAAGCCATTCTCGCGGGTTTTTTTCATTCAAACGCAAGGCCGGAACAGGTTGTTCCCGCTGCGCTCCTCGAAGCCGAAGAGAAATTATTGTCTCTTAACTCACGGCAGTGTGAGGTCGGCCAAAAAGTCGCCTCAGCACTGCAACTTCGTTCTGACGATGAAGTGTCTCTGGCGAGTGGGGGCAGGAGAGATTCCTGCCACGTCTACGTGCTCCCTGCGATCGGGGGGCAGGAAGACAGTCAAGTTTTCCTGGAACTTCCGGCCACGCAAGCTCTTCTCGAGCAGCCCGCGCGTATCAGCTTGATTCAACTGAGCGTCCCCGGGACCCCAAAGGAGATTCAAAGCTACATTTCCGGCTTACAGAATAAATTCCACGAGGCCGAAGTCCGCCCCATCCGTCAATTCACTGAAGCTGAAGCAAAGATTTACGACCGCATAAGCGGCGTGCTGACCGCCACGGTTGCGATTGTCCTCCTGCTCACCGGGCTTTGCGTCATGGCGGCCATGACCAACGTCGCGATGGAGCGCCGCAATGACGTCGGCCTGATGAAGGCCATCGGCGGCGCCTCGCGGCGCGTTCTGAGGTTGTTCCTCGCGGAAGCTGCGCTGCTTGGCCTCACGGGCGGTGTGCTCGGTGCCGCCGCGGGAATCGCGCTCTCCATCGGATTGGGTAAAGCAGTCTTTGGCGTGGCGGCACGCCCGCGTTTGATTGTGTATCCTGTATCTGTGGTGCTGACCATCATCGTCGCGATTGCGGGCGCGTTTCCCTTGCGCCGGCTCACGAGCATACGTCCCGCTTCCGTTTTTCGAGGTGAAGCTTGACCCCCCAGGCAACATCCCAGGTTGTCGTTGAGTCCCTGACGAAAAAGTACGGCACTTTGCGCGCGCTCGACAACCTTCACCTCAGCGTCCAAGCCGGCGAATGGGTCGCCCTGATGGGACCTTCCGGCTCGGGCAAAACTACGCTCATCAATATCCTTGGCGGCCTCGACACGCTTACCTCCGGCCGCGTCGTCGTCGATGGCGTTGACCTCTCAAGACTCAGTGAGAATGAACTGGTCCGCTACCGCGCGGAAAAAATTGGCTTTGTCTTCCAACAGTTCCACCTTATGCCGTATCTGACTGCGGTTGAAAACGTGATGCTCGCGCAATATTTCCATAGCGTCACCGACGAACAGCAAGCCACCGAGGCACTCCACCGCGTGGGGCTCGGTGACCGCTTGACGCATCTCCCTGCTCAGCTTTCCGGCGGCGAGCAGCAGCGCGTGGCCATCGCGCGCGCTCTCATCAATCAGCCGAAGCTGATACTTGCCGACGAGCCCACCGGTAACCTTGACGAAGCCAATGAAGCGATCGTTCTGCAGATCTTCCGCCAGCTTCACAACGCGGGGCATACCATCCTGATGGTTACTCACGATCCCGACATCGCCCGGCAAGCCGACCGCCGCATCGAGCTCGCCCATGGCCATCTGATTCTCGATACCACTCAGCCCGCTTTGGCCACGACCGCGGATGATGAAATTCGCTTCGATCATCTCCTCGAGCAGATTTGGGTCAGCGGCGAGGAGGCGAGCCCCGCTCACGTGGACGATATGCAAGCGCAGGTCACTGTCGACGCGACACGCACCATTGAGCGGCTAACGGACTTGCACCTCGTCGAAGTCCGCGATGGTGCCGTCTGCCTTACCGAGACTGGCAGCCGTCGCGCGCGCGATGTCGTTCGCCGTCATCGCCTCGCCGAGCGCCTCTTCAAGGACACCTTCTCCATCGACGAATCTGAAGCCCATCAGCAAGCCTGCAAGTTCGAACACATCATCAGCCCCGAGCTGGACCAGCGCATCTGTGCGTTCCTCGGCCATCCCAGAACCTGTCCCCATGGCAATCCCATTCCTCCGGGAGATTGCTGCGACCACAAGACGCAAAGCTAGCAACGATTTCCGCACATGCCCATTCCCATCGATCCCCGAAAAAAAGCGTCGAATGTGAGGATTCATGTTTCCACCGGCGCCGGTGTGGACATTACCTGGGCCGATGGCCACCAAAGTCACTACGACTTCGCCTATCTGCGTGAAGAATGTCCCTGCGCCACGTGCAATGATGAGCGCGGCAAGAAACAAGCGTTTGCGGCCGTCGCGTCTTCACCCTCCGCGGTGCTCCCGATGTTCAAACCCAAGCCGCGCGCACAGTCGGCCGCCGTGATGGGCAATTACGCTGTGCAGATCAATTTCAGCGACGGCCACTCCACCGGCATTTACAGCTACGACCACCTCCGCAGCATCTGTCCCTGCACCGAATGCGCCCAAGCCTTCCGCGCCGCAGGCTAAATCGTTTCACGAACAGCTCGCCTGCTAGACTTCATTGTCAAAAAATGCGAGCATTTTACCCTGCAATTTACCGACACCCGTAAATGAGCACAACTCTCAATGGCCCTGCCGCCGCAGGCGGCCGCGGCAACGCGATTCCGCGCGTTATCATTGCCACGACCGCCCTCCTGACATTCATCTCCTTTTGGCGCGCCGCTGCCATTGTTCTGAACGACCTCGCTTCTTCCGCTTATTACGCTGGCGGTGAAGCCGAAGGCTACATTGGCAAGACCGCCCCATGGTTCATCCTCGCGATCATGTTGTTCTCTTACGCGGTCCGGGCTGTGTATGTCGAAAGCTGCAGCATGTTCGTGCGCGGGGGCGTCTACCGCGCCGTGAAGCAGTCCTTGGGAGGGACTCTCGCGAAATTCAGCGTCTCCGCTTTGATGTTTGATTACATCTTGACAGGGCCGATCAGCGGCGTCTCGGCGGGACAATACTTCGGCGGCCTTCTCAGCGAACTTTCTCAGCAGGCTCGCCTCAGCGGCCCTTTTTCTATGCTTTCGATCGACCGAATTGCTTCTGGTTTCGCGATCGTCGTAACACTCTATTTCTGGTGGCAAAACACCAAGGGCATTCCTGATTCCAGCGAAAAAGCGTTACACATCATGAAGCTTGTCACTATGATGGTGGTGCTGCTGATCACCTGGTGCGTTTACACCATCCTGGTTCGTCACTCGCCACTCCCACCCTTGCCGCATCCGCGAAATCTTAAATTGGGAGCCAACGCACTGGGCTGGCTGGCGCATAGCAGCCTTCCCCGAATGTTTGGCGTCGTGGCCATCTTTATCGCTCTGGGGCATTCCGTCCTGGCAATGAGCGGCGAAGAATCGCTCGCGCAGGTGTATCGCGAAATTGAAAGCCCCAAGCTGCCGAACCTGAAAAAAGCCGGCCTGGTCATCTTCATATACAGCCTGGTGTTCACTTCGCTGGTCTCCTTCTTCGCGGTCATGATCATTCCTGACGATGTCCGCCAAGGATTCTTGCAAAACCTGATCGGCGGGCTGGCCATGAATTTGGAAGGGCCTTTCCTCGCGCGCCTCATCTTTCACGGTTTCGTTGTTGTCGTGGGAACGCTAATCCTGGCCGGAGCAGTCAACACGGCCATCGTGGGCTCCAATGGCGTTCTCAATCGAGTCTCCGAGGATGGCGTTCTCAGCGACTGGTTCCGGCAGCCTCACCCCCGGTTCGGCACGAGCTACCGCATCATCAATATCGTCGTGGGCTTGCAGATACTGACCATTTTCATCAGTCGTGGCGATGTCACCTTCCTGGCGAATCTCTATGCGTTTGGTGTCATCTGGAGTTTCACGATGAATGGCTTGGCGGTGCTCGTCCTGCGGTACACCAAGCCGGGAGAGCGCGATTTTCAGGTGCCGCTCAATTTTTATTTTCGCGGCGTTCAGATTCCAGTTGGACTAGGCTTGATCACCCTCACACTCTTTCTTATCGCTGTCGTTAACCTCTTCACCAAGCCGATTGCCACCATGGCCGGCGGTGTTTTCTCGATCCTGCTCTACATCGTGTTCACGATCTCAGAGCGCCGCGCTCATCGAGCAGGCGTTGCCCGCGTCGAGATGGACCAGTTCAATCTTGAGCTGGAAGGAGAACTGACCCCGGAGGCCGTCGGCGCTCGGCCAGGCAACATCCTCGTCCCAATCAGCAATCACTACCATCTCTACCATTTAGGGAACGTCCTCGATCGCATCAAGCCGGGTCGCCGCGATGTCATTGTCTTGCATGTGCGGCTGCTCCGCCGCTCTGCTTCGGGCGAAAATGAGCTCGAAGCCGACCAGCTCTTCGGTGGCATCGAACAACATCTCTTTTCGCAAGCTCTGTCTATGGCCGAAAAGCGCGGCAAGTCCGTCCGGCTTGCGGTTGTCGCGGCAAACGATATCTGGGACGGCATCCTGCGCGCTGGAACGTCGCTGCAGTCCAGCACGATTGTTCTGGGACATTCAGCGAAGGAATCGAGCGAGGAACAAGCGCGCCTGATCGGCGACGCCTGGGAAAAGCTCGCCGATCCGAAGCCGCAATTCAACCTAGAAATCCATCTGCCCAATGGAGACAAAATCTACAAAGTTCTCGGGCCCCATGCGCCCAATCTGACTGCCAACGAGGTCAATCTTTTGCATAGGCTGTGGCTGCGTTTTAGCGAAGGCCTGGCTCCGCAGGAGTTGCACCACCACGACGTCGTGCATTTCGCGCTGGAAGAAGTCCAGAAAGAGCTTGAAGAAGGCCAGGAAGACGCGGTCTTTAACCGACTTCGCGTCCACATCGAATCCAATCTGAAAAAGAAAAAACCGCCCATGTCGTGACGCGGTCTACAGCCCGCGCCACTAAGAAATGCCGCGCGGCAGGCGCAGCTCAGGCAAGTTGGGTAGTGCAATGCCCGCAGCGCTTCGCTGCGATCGGAATGGGCATCGCGCACTGCGGGCAGTCTTTCGTGATGGGCGCCGCCGGCGCGGCCGGTTTTTTCGTCCAGCGATTCACCTGGTGCACCACCAGAAATACGCACAACGCGACGATTAGGAAATTGATGACCGTATTGAGGAAGAGGCCGTAATTCAGCGTCGGATCGCCAGCGGTTTTTGCTGCCGCCAAGGTAGCAAAGTGGTTCCCCTTCAGGTCGATGAAGAGCTCGGAAAAGTTCACATTCTTCAACAACAAGCCGATCGGCGGCATAATCACATCATCCACCAGCGAAGAAACGATTTTTCCGAAAGTGGCGCCGATAATGACGCCAACCGCCATGTCCAACACACTCCCCCGCATGGCGAATTCCTTGAATTCCTTCAGCATGGGTCGTCTCCTTTTTCCATCAGGGTTAGGCCGCGGCCCCGGTGCGGCGAGGAAATATTCACCCGAGGGGCCGTCCGTGCCGCAGATTATAGCTGGTGAGGTTTCTCCAAGGGCGGGCAATCACCGCGAGACTGCTCGCCGTGGCCCGAAGACCAGGGCAGAGCCAATGATTCCGCGCAGCATCAGCAGTACGCCCCCAGATGCCAACAGTGGGCCCACCCATGCGAACGGCACACGCGAGATCGTCACCATCACCACACCTAGAACCGTTAGCGAAACTCCGCGTGTCCAGTTTTCCCACCGCGTCGACCATTTGTTTGGCTTATAGAGTGCACGCAAGCCCCAGAGGATGAGCACGACGCTTACGACCACCCAACTTGTCTTTCTGCGATCAAAGAAGATGTGCCCGGTCAGGCCAAGCCACACCACCAAGGTGCCCAGCAACACAAAGATGATCTCGATGATGAGCCGGAGAAAGCGAAAGGGCATAATCGTCGTCTTGCTGTGGGCCTACGCGACACGCTCGATCCGCACCTTCTGAAGTGTCACCGGCGTGCGTGGCCGGTCATTCGCGTCGCGCGGCACTTTCGAAATTTTGTCGGCGACCTCTTGGCCTTCGACAACTTCGCCGAAGATCGTGTGTTTGTTGTCCAGCCACGGCGTTGGTGCCACGGTGAGGAAGAACTGGCTGCCGTTCGTGCCCGGCCCGGCGTTAGCCATGGAGAGTTTGCCTGCTTTCGAGTGTTTGAGCGATGGATGAAACTCATCCGCAAACTTGTATCCCGGCCCGCCCATGCCCGTACCCTGCGGGCAGCCGCCCTGAATCATGAACTGGGGAATCACACGGTGAAACGTCAGCCCGTCGTAATAATTTTTCTTCAGCTTTTTGCCGGTCAGCTCGTCCGTGAATTCCTTGGTGCCTTCGGCCAGCCCGATAAAATTCTCCACCGTCTTCGGCACTTCCTTTTCCAGCAGTCGAATTACAATATTCCCCTGCGACGTCTCAAAAATCGCGTACGTTCCTGCGGCTCGGCTCATGCGATCTCCTTATGCGTCGAAACATCGTACACGAGGCGGCGCGGCCCACGCTACTTGGCTGTGGAGGAGTGCCTACCAGCCCTTTTGCTTGCGCAGCTCCGTGATGTGTGCCGTGTGGTGTCGTCCATGCCATTCATAGAGAAACAGCAACCAGTCCACCGTGCGCTCCCCATAGTCGGGGTGCACCAGGACTCTCGCGAAGTGCTCCGGCTTCAACGACTGCCACAGCCGATCCCACCGCGTATGCAATGAGTCCAACAAAATCTGCGACACCTCAATCGGCGCGGACTTCGAGTCCGCCAGTTCGGCCCACGCGGCTTCCTCATAAGGCTTGATCGTAGGTTTTTCTTCGGTGAGCGCCAGCTTCAACCGAACGTAAGCATTCAAGTGGCTGTCTGGCACGTGGTGGACAACCTGGCGCACGGTCCACCCGCCCGCGCGGTATGGCGTGTCAAGCTGCGCGTCGTTCAGACCTTTCACCGCAGCGCGAAGCCTTGCAGGCGTCTCCGCGATCGAGGCGATCGCCTGCCTTCGCATCGTGGGCGTTACATCCTTGGGCAGCTCGTATTTTCCAATCGGATAGTGTGGATCCATCACGATTCTCCTGGTATCAATGCCGCTTCTCCCGCACTCTAGCGCCGCCATCTGTGCACCGTCAATCCGTACCCCGGCTATTTCCTCTCCAATTTGGCACCGCGTATTCCTGCGGATCGAAAATCGGAGGCTCTCCTGCGGATTTCTCAATAAACTGGGTGCTTTGTTGGAGAATGCTACAATACCCGCTCAGTTGTATCCGGCGTCCGCACTGCTGAATCCAATGGATGGAGAAAGATCGAATGTACAACGTAATCATCATCGGCAGCGGCTGTGCCGGTCTCACTGCTGCAATTTACGCTGCGCGCGCCAACCTGAAACCGCTGGTCCTTGACGGGCACGAGCCCGGCGGCCAGCTCTCTCTCACCACGCACGTTGAGAATTACCCAGGTTTCCCCGACGGAATTATGGGGCCGGAGCTCATCGAAAATATGCGCAAGCAGGCGCAGAAATTCGGAGCAGAATTCAAAGCTGGAGCTGTAAACGAAGTCGACGTCAGCAAGCGCCCGTTCAAGATTGTCGCCGGAAAAGAAACGTACGAAGCGCAGGCTTTGATCGTCGCCGCGGGCGCCTCAGCGCGTCTCCTGGGGCTGAAGGGTGAAAAAGAATTGATCGGCCATGGCGTTTCCACCTGCGCCACCTGCGACGGTTATTTCTTCCGCGGCAAGCCCATTGCAGTAGTTGGCGGGGGCGATTCCGCGATGGAAGAGGCCAACTTTCTTTCGCGCTACGCCAGCAAGGTCCATCTGATTCACCGCCGGAATGATTTTCGCGCCTCCAAGATCATGATCGACCGCGCCAAGGCCAACGAGAAAGTCGAATTCGTCACTCCCTTCACCGTGGAGAATATTCTCGCTCCCCAAGGCCACGTGGAAGGCGTTAGTCTGCGTAATCAGCAGACCAAGGAAACACGCGAAATTCCGCTGGACGGCGTATTCGTCACCATCGGCCACAATCCGAACACAATGATCTTCAAGGGAAAACTCGAAATGGATTCCAACGGCTACCTAATCGCGAAAGATGGCAGCCTCACTTCCGTTCCCGGGGTTTTCGTCGCCGGCGACGTGCAGGATCATCGTTACCGCCAGGCCGTGACCGCTGCTGGCTCCGGCTGCATGGCGGCCATGGATGCGGAAAAGTTCCTGGAAGAGCACAGTCACTAGAAGCAATCCTCCCGGACGGGCATAATCATAGACGCATGCTCCGCGCGACACTGCTCAAGCTGTCGGAAAGTGCCCGCTTCGCTCACTGGGTCACCTCCAATAACACGACTCGCCGCATGGCGCAGCGTTTTGTCCCCGGCGAGACTCTCGACGATGCCATATCTGCCGTGCGGGCCTGCAACGACGCCGGGATGCTCGCGAGCCTCGACTATCTCGGCGAAAATGTCGCTACCATCGCGGACGCGCAGCGTGCGCGGGATTCCTACCTCGAGATTTTCGAGCGCGTTGCCGGCGAAAAACTCCACGCTAATGTCTCTTGCAAGCTCACCCAACTGGGTCTCGACCTGAATGCCGATTTCTGCCAGGGCCTCGTTGTTTCGCTGGTGGAAGTCGCCGTCAGGTACGACAACTTCCTCCGCGTCGATATGGAAGGCTCGGACTACACCTACCGCACCATCGAGCTTGTGAAACGCGTGCGTGCGCGCAATCCCGCCATCGGAACCGTGATTCAGTCTTACCTTTATCGCAGCGAAACCGACGTGCAGGACTTGCTGGCCTATGGGTGCCGCATCCGTCTTTGCAAAGGGGCTTACAAGGAATCTGCGGACGTCGCCTACCCTCGCAAGAAGGACGTCGACTTCAACTATATCCATCTGATGCAATTGCTATTGTCCAGCGGCTTCTACCACGGAATCGCCACACACGACCCCCACATGATCGCCCAAACGATTCGCTTTGCGGCTGCAAAACAAATCTCCAAGGATGATTTTGAGTTTCAGATGTTGTACGGTGTCCGCACCGATCTGCAGCGCCGCCTGGTGAGGGATGGTTACCGTCTGCGGATTTACATCCCCTACGGGAAAGACTGGTTCCCCTATTTCATGCGCCGCCTGGCCGAGCGCCCAGCCAACGTAGGCTTCCTCCTGCGCAACTTCCTCCGCTCCTAGCCGACCGTTTTGCCAACGCCCTCCCGTCAATTCTTGCGGCAGATGGTCACGCCATCTCGGAGCGGTATCAGAACCGGATAAAGCTCCTTCGAGGCATACACAAGCCGGTTGAATTCCTGCACGGCCAGGGTGTGCTTATCCTCTGGCGCTGCCGGCCGCGCGGCCTTGCCGGACCACAGCGTGTTGTCTGTGATGAACAAGCCGCCGCGCCGTAACTTTGGCAGTGCAACCTTCAAAGCTGCTGGATATTGATGCTTGTCCACATCGTTGAAAATCAGGTCAAATTTTCCCGGTGCTTTTTTCACCAGCTCGAGCGCGTCGCCCACCTGCACATCAATGCGCTTCGCTACTCCCGCCCGGCGAAAATTCTCCTGCGCGCGCCGCGCTTTCTCCGGATCTCCGTCCGTGTAAAACACTTTTGCCTTCGGGCCCGCCGCCCGCGCCAGCCAGATCGTCGAATAACCGATTGCCGATCCCATTTCGAAAATTCGTTTCGCGCCCGATATTTGCACGAACAGGGAGAGCAGCCGGGCCACCGCGGGCCCGATGATTGGTATTCGATTGCGCTCCGCGTAGTCCTCCATTTCGTGCACAACCGCGTCGCGCTCCGGAAGCAATTGGTAGAGATACTGCTCGACATCATCCTGTATGTAACCACTGCGCAAATTCTCGCTGCGAATCATAAGCTTTCTCCGGGATTGAGCGCGTGAATCGTGAGCCCTCGGATCTTCTTCGTCTCTTTTCGCAATTCCTCGACTGTACCGGTTAAAAACGGAAATGTAGCGTAGTGCATCGGTATGACATGTTTCACATCAAGCAGCCGGATGGCATACGCCGCCTCGCGCGGGCCCATGGTGAAGCGGTCGCCAATCGGCAGCAGCGCCAAATCGGGCTTGTACAATTCTCCAATCAGTTTCATATCACCGAAAACCGCCGTGTCGCCGGCGTGGTACAAACTGAAGCCTCCCGGCATGCGAACGATGTATCCTGCAGGCTCGCCGCCGTAATGCCTCACTCCCTTCTCGTCGATCGAGTTCGAATGAAACGCGTTCGTCATCGTCACTTCAAACTCACCCACTTTTTGCGAGCCGCCCTTGCCCATCGGGCAGGTCTCTTCGACAAATCCTTTACTTTCGATCCACAAGCATGTTTCGAAAATGGCCACGATCTTTGGACGATGCTGCTTTGCAAACGCCAGTAAGTCGCCCATGTGGTCTGTGTGAGCGTGCGTGAGAAAAATTGCGTCCAGTCGCGGCACGCTTTTCTTCAGCAGAGGAGGGCAGGCTGGATTGCTCATCACCCACGGATCGACCAGTGCCACCTGGCCGGATGGCGTCGTCAGGGAAAACGTACTGTGGCCGAAATACGTAATCCGATTTCCTTGGGTCTTAAGCATCAACCGCCTCCGGCTGGAAATTCTAGCAGGTGGAAAGGCTTATCGTATCTGCGGCGCCAAGCTCGCGCTGTTCCCCGGCGCGAGCAAAGCCTGAATTGCAGCCTCGTATGTCGCGCGGTTGCCTTCGCCAAGCACATGCCCGATTTGGCGTCCGTCCTTGGAATAGAAGAACGTCGCCGGCAGCGCTCCATTCCATCCTGGAAGGACGGATTGATTAAACGCCGCTTCATCTCCCTTTCTCTTGCGATAGTTTGGGAAGATCGGCTTGTAGCGTGCCAGGAATCGCCGCATCAGGATGATGTCGCCGTCGTCATCCAGGTTAATCCCCACGACGTGCAAGCCCCGTGGCGCATACTGCTTTGCCATATCGTTCAGCAGCGGATATTCGTCGCGGCACGGCTCACACCACGTCGCCCAAAATGTCACTACCACGCTCTTTCCCCGATATTTTTCGAGCACTTTCTGGAAGCCCTGCGCGTCAATCACTTCCGGATCGCGCGGCGGTTTAGCCTGTTGCGCGGCGATCGCGCTTGTGCCAGCCAGAAAAAGCAAAGCAAAAAGTGTAGTCCTTATTCGCATTTGAATATCCTTCCCCCTCATTCTACCGCACCTGCCAGGGTTGAGAATCCCATTCCCGCCGCGTACAATACCAATCTGCCGCTTGTTGACCACCGCAGCGACGTGGTATAAAACAAAATTCGCCGGTCGCCACTTTCGGTGGGTAGCCGCCGGTGCGTTGTTCGGACAAAGGAGATCGTGAATGGCTTACGTGATTGCTGAGCCCTGCATCGGCACGAAAGACTCCGCCTGCGTGGACGTCTGCCCGGTGGACTGCATCCACCCGCGCAAGGACGAACCCGAGCATGAGGCAGAGAAGCAGCTCTACATTAATCCCGTCGAATGCATCGATTGCGGCGCCTGCGTCCCCGTCTGCCCCGTGACCGCGATTTTCGCCCTGGAAGACTTGCCGGAAAAGTGGAACAGCTATACCCCGGTCAACGCTGATTGGTACACGAAGAAGGCGTAACTCGACTCTTCCAGTTTCAAACATTTACTTGAGATGGAGAGCGGCACGCTCCGGCGCGCCGCTTTTCTTTTGCCGCGGGATGTTTACGCGTCCAGTCGGGCCAGGTCTCGCTCTCTGGCTCTGCCATTGAGCGTCCTCTTGCGCACTTCCTCGAACGAAGTGGCGAACAATATTTTTTCCACTGCTCCCTGCACGTCCCGCCAAGTCTGTTTCAGCCCGCAGCTTTGGCCTTCCACGCAGACACCGCCCAGCATTTCGTTATGTACACAGCTCGATTCGGCAAAGGCCCCGTCCACAATCCGCAATACTTCGCCGACTGAAATCTTCTCCGGCGCCCGTGCCAGCGTGTATCCTCCATTGACGCCGCGCCTGCTTTCCAGGATCCTGCCACGTTTCAATTCCAGCAGCACTTGCTCGAGGTACTTCAGAGGGATGTGGTGCCGCTCGGCGATTTCGTGAATCGTCAGCACCCCCGGATATTGCAGCGCCAGATAGAGCACCGCCTGTGCTGCGTACTCGCCTTTCGCTGTAACTCGCATCGCTCGTTTTCTCTTTTCTTAGCGTTTCATACGGTCGTCTGCCTGTCAATCTCGCCCAATCTTCCCTGCTTCCCCGCTTGGGCGCCCGTTCGCGCCCGCAAACGCGTCCGTTGCCCCAAACCCTCATACGCCGTTCGTCCAAACCCTCCACCCCTGATTTTGCAAGCCCGCCCGGCAGGGTATGATATTCATTGGAGAATCGACCCGCCCTCGTGCCGCAGAATTTCCATCTCGTCTTCTTGATTCACGCGCATCAACCCTGCGGCAATTTTGGTTTTGTTCTCGAGAAATCGTACCAGCACTCCTATCTTCCATTTCTCGAGCTGCTGGAAAAACATCCCGGCGTGCGCCTCGGCCTGCACTACTCGGGCCCGCTCCTCACTTGGATCGAGGAGCACCATCCCGAATATTTCGAACAGCTCAGAGCGTTGGTCCACTCTGGCCAGGTGGAGTTGGTCGGCGGTGGCTTCTATGAACCCATTCTCGTCTCGGTTCCGCCCGCAGATCAGCACGAGCAGATCATTCGCCTCACCGCCTATCTCGAAAAACATTTTGGCAAGCGCGCTTCCGGCGCGTGGCTCGCCGAGCGCGTCTGGGAGCCGCAACTTCCCTCGGCCCTCGCGGCCGCGGGCGTCAACTACACTCTGGTGGACGACATCCACTTTCTCTCCGCCGGTTTCGAGCCCGAAGAGCTTTTCGGCGCCTACATCGCCGAAGACCGCGGCCAGAGTGTCTGGCTCTACGCCGGCCAGAAAGCACTGCGCTATCTCATCCCCTTTGGCAAAATCGAAGACGTAATCACCTATCTGCGCGATTCGTCCGTGGCGCATCCCGGCGGCGTCGCTGCTATGGGCGACGACATGGAAAAATTCGGCGTCTGGCCAGGTACGTACGAACACTGCTACGGAAAATCTTGGCTAGCGCAGTTCTTCTCTGCGCTGGAAGAAAATTCCACCTGGCTTCATATCTCCACTCCCGGCGATTACTTGGCTACGCACACGCCTCTCGGCCGCGCCGATCTTCCCACTGCCTCCTACCCCGAAATGATGGAGTGGGTTTTGCCCACTCGCGTTCGCCAGCGCTACCACGCAGTGCAAAAGGAGTTCGCTGCGCGCCCCGAGGTGCTCTCTTTTCTGCGTGGCGGTTCCTGGCGCGGCTTTTTTCACAAATATTCCGAGTCCAATCTGCTGCACAAAAAAATGCTTCGCGTTTCCGCCCGCATTGCTGCCGCGCCCTTGCGCCGAAGCGGCTCTAAAGCCTCCGAGGAGCTGGCCGAGGCGCGCGATCTACTCCTCCGCGCGCAATGCAACGATGCCTACTGGCACGGTATCTTTGGAGGCCTCTATGCTCCGCATCTCCGCACCGAACTGTGGCGCAATCTCATCCGCGCGGAAACCATCGCCGATCGCCAAACGCCGGGGGAGCTCGTTGCCCGCGTCGAACTGCTCGATTACGACGCCGACGGCGCCAGCGAGTTGCTCTTCACTGCCCCTGAGTATCAAGCCCTCCTGAAGCCCACCGACGGCGGCACGCTCGCGGCCCTCGATTTTCGCCCTGCTGCCGCGACGCTCGTCAATTCCATCACGCGCCGCCCCGAGGCCTATCACGCGCGCCTGCGTGATGTTTCACAAACCACTGTCGGCGTCGCTTCCATCCATGAGCAGACCCGCGTCAAGGAGCCCGGCCTCGAGCGCTTTCTTCGCTATGACCGTTGGCCCCGCCACTCTTTTCGCGTTCTTCTTTTCGACCCCGCACGAACCCACAGCGAATACGAAATGCTTCAGCTCGAGGAGCATCCTGGGTTCGCTGGCGGGGCATTCCAGGTGCGCACTTCCGCTGCGCACGATGCCGAATTGTTGCGCGCGGACAACCTCGCGCCCACGGCAGGGGAGGCCTCGGCGTCTCCTCGGCTTCTTCTCACCAAGAGATTTTCTTTCGGCCCCGCGCCGCGCGGCTGCGAAGTTGCCTGCGAGATTAATCTCAAGTTGAAACAACCGCTGGAAAAATCCATCGCCGTTGGCATCGAATCGGTCATCAATCTTCTTGCTCCGGCCGAGCCCGATCGCTTTTTCGAAACGCCCTCCGGCCCGCAGAATCTCCGTTTCAACGGCACGCTCCCAGCCCCGCAGCTCCGTATGGAAGACGGCTGGCAGCGCATTCGCATCGCCCTGCACGCGCCTGCTGCCGAAAAGTTCTGGGTCGCTCCAATCGAAACGGTCTCGGAATCCGAAGAAGGCTTCGAGCGTGTCTACCAGGGCTCCCAAATCCTCGCCATCTGGCAGCCCGATCTAACCGCCCAAAAATCCTGGACCGCCCGCCTCGTCTGGCGCCTCGAAGCCTTCTGATCTTCCGCCGGCAAGTACCAATTTCCCTTGCACCAGGTACCCGAGAGGCTTCGAGCTTTAAGCGCTGATATGGGGAATTCCCAACCATTATGGGCGTAAGACAGCTCGGCAACTCTTCAATTATTTGGGAGTTAATCTGAGGTGCCTGTCGCGGAGAATATCTCATGTCGGATGGCATAGTGAATGAGTTCCGTGAGCGAGTGCAGGCCTAGCTTGAGCATGATTCTCGCCCGGTGCGTCTCGACCGTCCTGACGGTAATTCCTAGCTCGGCAGCAATCTTTTTATTCGCTTTACCCTCTGCCAGAAGTCGAATAATTTCAACCTCACGGGGAGTTGGCCGCGCTCTCGAGTGCCCCGCTTGGTACGGTTGATCTCCGGTCTTGAGGAATCCCTTCAGTACGATGTCGGATACTCTGGGGGTCAGAAACAGCTTACCTGCGGAGACGTTTTTCACCGCTTTTACAAGGTGCGCTGCAAGATCGGACTTCAAGACGTAGCCTAGGGCTCCTGCATCCAGAACCCGGCGCACCATCTGGTCGGACTCATGCATCGTCAGGACAACTACTTGGCTAGTTGGGGCTGTGTCTCGAATCTGGCGCGTCGCCTGCAGCCCGTCTAGATCGGGCATGCTGATATCAAGGATAGCTACATCCGGTTTCAGCTTGTTTGCCTTTTCCACCGCCTCGTGACCATTCGCGGCCTCTCCGATGACCCTCCAGCTGCGTTGAGTGCGGAGGAGTTCCCGTATGCCGCGGCGGACTAGCTCGTGGTCGTCCGCCACCAGAATACGAAGTTTCTTCCTCCCTCTAGTCATCTGCCGGTATGGTCACGCGCACCGTGGTGCCGCTGCTGCTGGATTCAATATCAAGTTGGCCGCCGATGAGCTTCACTCGCTCATGCATGCTCGGGATGCCGACCCCAAGCCCGAGGGATAATTTCCCGTTTTGTCTCCGCAGGTTTCCAGGAATTCCGCTGCCTTTGTCGCTGATCTCCAGTGTGATCTTTCCCGGGGCACGCTCAATCCATATCTTGGATTGGGGACTTCCCGAATGCCGCTGGATGTTGGTGAGACTTTCTTGAACGACGCGGAACAGAGCCATCTCGGCGACTGGCTTCATCCTTCCGAGATGCGGCGAAATCTCCAGTTCGACTTCGATTCCAGTTCGCTGTGTGAAGCCGCTCGCGTAATGACGAATCGCATCGTCCAGTCCGGCTTCATCCAACATCGGTGGGTGCAATAAATAGGAAAGGGTGCGAACTTCCCGGACACACTGATCCGCCAACGCCTGGCATTGCGAAGCGAGCTTGCGCAGCTTCCTGCTGGAAGAAGGAATGGAAGCATGGAGTTGACTCAGGGTGGTTGCCAGGGCGACAAGGTCTTGGCCTGTGGAGTCGTGCAAGTCCCTGGCCATTTTCCGCCGCTCTTCGTCCTGCAAACGCAAGAGCTGACCGGAAAGGCGCTGGAGTTCCTCCTCAGCTCGCACACGTTCGGTGATGTCACGGCAAGTGCCCGCAACACGAACCGGCTTTCCTTTTTCATCATGAAAAGCTTGCCAGCGCTCCTCGAGAATCTTGACGCGGCCATCCGGCATAACAATCCGATATTCGACCGCGCTAGGCGAACGCTTGTCGAGGGACGCTACAAAGGCTGCATCCACTTTCGCGCGGTCCTCCGGATGAACGAATTCCCGGAATTTTGTACGTGTGGGGTGGAATCGGAACGGATCAGTCTCAAAGATGCGATGTGTTTGTCCTGACCAAATCACGTTCAAGCTCGGCAACTCCGCTTCCCAACTTCCTATTTTCGCCACCTCCTGAGCCTCGACCAAGCGAGCGCGCTCTCTTTCCAATTGCGCGGCTATGCGGCGCTGTTCCCGCTCGCTCAATCTGAGGGCTTCTTCCGCCCTTTTGCGATCCTCAATATCGAAGGACACTCCATACCACTTGACGACGTTTCCCTGAGCGTCGCGGAGCGGCGCGGTGCGAACCAGGAACCAGCGATATTCTCCGTCAGCGCGCCGCATTCGCATTTCATCCTCGGAGGGTTCCCCAGCGGCCAAGTCCGCGCGCCACTTTTCCATGACTCTTGGAAGATCTTCGGGATGAACTGGGCCCGTCGGGTTTTCAATTTCCTCCTCCAAAGTGAGACCCGTATAGTCCATCCAACGCTGATTGACGAAATCAACGGCGCCATCGGGCTGAAGTGTCCAGACCATCGTGGGAATTGTGTTGATAACAAGCCGAATGCGATCTTCGGCTCTTTTTAAATCTTCGATTTCGCAGGTTAATCCATACCACTTGACGATATTTCCCCGCTCATCCTGCAATGGCATGGCGCGAATTAGGAACCAGTGATACTGCCCGTCAGTCCCGCGAAGACGTGCCTCCGTCTGAAAAGGCTTCCCAGCCGCCATGGCCGCGGGCCACTTCTCCTTCAAACGGTCGTCAGGATGGAACACCTTCATCCATCCCCAGCCCAGACCGTCCTCTGAGGAAAGACCTGTATATTCCAGAAAATTTCGGTTTAGGAAATCAGCCGAGCCATCTGGCAATTTACGCCAGACTATTGTGGGAATTGTGTCAATTATGAGCCGCAGGCGCTCTTCGATTGCATTCGACGCTTCGTCAGAATCGCTGTGATGCGTATTGGCCCCGGTTTGGCTCATGGTGCCCTCCGCCAGACTCGACCTAGCAATTGTTAGGGCTTTCGTTCCTCTTCATGGCTGCAACTCCTGTTTTTCAATGTGAGGTGACTACTTACGATATCCCTACTTCGTTGGGCCGATAGTACTCCAATCTTGGAGAAATGGCTCGCAGTGCCATCCACGTGAGTAGGTTTGCATTCGTGGGATCCCAGGGTCGGGCGGGAGGAGGAGACCGTTACAGCTGCGAGAGCCGGTAGCGCCTGCAGAGGAGATTGAAAGAGGAAAGCCAATACGTAATTGGCAGTACGTAGTTCTTGGGATTGCACTCCAACGATTCGAAGCTTCATATAGGAACGTCGGGCAGGGATATCCACGTGTGAGCGACGCCGGCGATTTTCGGGCCGCTCCCGGATTCTCTCGCCATTGTAAGACTGCCCGTGTGCAAGGAGGATTTCCGTCTGGAATACTTTTTGATGTGCCCAAATCCGAGGTGCCGCTCGATCATCAACCTTCTAGAAGGCAGTCAACTGCTGGAGCGCTCCAAGTTAGTCATCGACGAATGCCCGGAATGCGGGAGCAAGTGGTCAAGCTATTGCCCTTTCTGCGAGCAACCGTTGGAGGTTGTCTGCCGGGGCGGTCTCTCTTTTTGCGTGCGTTGCAATAGATCGCTGCAGCCTGAGGGGCTAGCCGACTAGGCGCCTAGTCGAAATCTTTCCATGGAGAAGTGATGTGGATAAAGACACCAGGGTCGCGATTGCCGGTATTCTCGAAGTTTCTCGGGAAGCCATGAAATGCGCGTCCGAAATGCGGATCCTGGCGCTACACATTCACGAAGCGCTGGTAAAAGCTGGCATCCCGGGCTACCTGGAGGCTTATGAATCGCGTTTCGATAAGCCGATCTCCGAACCGATGGAGGTAAAAAACAAGCTATCGCATCTGGTTGACGCTGGCATTCAGGCGCTCCGAAAGAATTGCGTTCGATGAATTTCTACTGCGGGATTGTTCCGGAACGAGACTAGACATGCCGACGGTGCTTATCGTCGATGACGATAGCGATTTCCTGAAACACGTTTGTGCGCTTTTCGATCATGGCGGCGGCTTCGATGTTTGTGTGGAAGCCCGAAATGGTGTTGAAGCCTTGGATAAGACAAAGCGGCTATTGCCCAACTTGGCGGTTCTGGACTTCTCATTGCCAGACATGAGCGGATTACAGTTGGCACAGGAGCTCAAAGCAATCAGGCCTGAATTGCCGATCTTTGTGCTGACAACGGGCTACGATGTGAACATCGAGAAGGAAGCTCTATTGTGTGGAATAACCGCGGTCTTTTCCAAACTGGATGATTTGACGGCACTCGTCGCGAATGCTCGCGCCGTGTGTGGAATCGAGTGATACGGCGATGCGCGCCAGCACGGTCTCGATAGCGGCGGAGTCTGGGAGGTCTCTGAGCCATCGCGCAATTGCCGCCTCGATTGTTACCCTATTCTCTTGGTAGAGTTAGGATTTGGCGCACTGACGATCGATTGCCCGCTTCACTCCGCAATCAGCAAATTCTGCGCGAACGGCCACTCTTCATCGATCCATTGACCATCACAGCGGAATCCCGTGCGCTCCGCCATGGCGATGGCATCTTCCGGCTGGTACTTGTGCGAGCTTTCTGTCCAAATCGTTTCATCTTCGTCCAGAATCGTGCGCAGCCCCGCCGCCGGAATTTCCACCTTCTGCCGGCATGTGGATCGCAGATGCATTTCGATCCGCCGTTCCGCTGCGTTCCAGCGCGCTTCGTGGCGGAAGCAACTCAAATCAAAGTCCGCTCCCAATTCCCGATTAATCCGCGCCAGCAAATTCAAATTGAACGCCGCCGTCACTCCCGCCGGATCATCGTAAGCGAGCAATTGAACAGCCACGTTTTTTTCCAGGTCCGTCCCCAGCAACAGCGCGTCGCCCGGACACAGAATATCCCGCACGCTCCGCAGAAACTTTTCCGCGGCATCTCGGTCAAAATTGCCGATCGTGCTCCCCAGGAAAAGCACCAGCAGATGGTCCCCCTCTGCTCGCCCCTCGGCCACGTCCTGCAACCCTTCCAGATACGGCCGCTCGTGGCCGACGATGCTCACCAGATCAATCTGCCCCAGCTCTTTTGCGCACGCCTCCAGTGCCGAAGGCGAAATCTCGATCGGGTAGTAATAGGTTTTCTGCCGCCGGGAGAGAGCTTCCAGGATCCAGCGCGTTTTTTTTCCGCTACCGCTGCCAAGTTCTGCAACCTTCACTGGCGATGGCAGCCGCTCCACAATTTCGCCCGCATAACTTTTCAGCAGCCGCGCGTCCGCACGTGTCAGTCCGTACTCCGGCAGCAAGCAAATTGTCTCGAACAGTGCCGAGCCTACTTCGTCGTACAAATACTTGGAGGGAAGCTCGCGCTGCTCCCTTTTCGTCAAGCTGTCGCGCACGTCCGCAGCGAATTCAGACACGTGTCGTTCGGGAAGGGAACGAGTCAGCATGTGGGCTCCCGGGTCGGGCTTCTTAGTCCTCCACGCAACGGAACGTTGCGTAGACGTATCGATAGTGCGGTTGGAACCAGTTTCGGAACGACCGCCGCAGCATGCACGCAGCCGTGCGCGGCGAACCACCCTTCATGACGTAGTGTTTCCCATCGAAAAAATTCGCGGAATATCCGGGATAAAAAGGCATCGGTGCGAACCCGGGGAAGGCTGCAAACTCCGTTCGCGTCCATTCCCACCCGTTGCCCAGCAGGTCCTGCACTCCGAACGCGCTCGCTCCATCGGGATGCGCGCCCGCCGGGGAAGAATCCCAATAATGAAAATCGAAATTACCGTGCCGCGCACTCGGCGCTTCTTCGCCCCAGGGATAGCTGCGTTCCGTTTCGCCCTCCGGCGTTCCATACGCCGCGCGGTGAAACTCTGCTTCCGTTGGCAGCTTCCGCCCCAGCCAGTTTGCGTACGCTGTCGCTTCCGCATGGCTCGCGTATACAGGCCAACCAAGCGGCAGACGGATCTCCCCGAACATCGCGCGGTACATCCACAAATTTCCGTCGCGCTTCCAGAAGACCGGATGCTCAATCTGCTCTTTTTCTTTCCAGGCCCAATCTTCTTGTCTCCAGAGCGCGGGGTTTTCATATCCTCCGGCCTGGATAAAACGCAGAAAATCCCGGTTGGTCACGTTGCGCGTGTCAATCGCGAATCCGCCCACTTCTGTTTCGTGGTCTTCCAGCTCGTTATCCCACCCGAATTCGTCGCCACGAATTCGCCGCAGCCCCAGTGTCGCGAGTCCCGCCGGGATTTCCACCATGTGTGATTTCGTTTTCGGAAGCCTCCACTCGATATCTACTGGTCCGGAAATCTTTTTTTCTCGCGGGAGCTGGTGCAGCAAATACGCTAGCGTTTCCGCGTGCATCAGCCGGTGTTCGATGGCTGCTTCGAGCATCGGAATTAATTGGGGGTGCCCCTCCGCAGGGCGTGCCAGCGCATACGCGATCGCGCCATCAAGTTCGTCGCGCAGCCGCCGGTTATAGCGCTCGATCTCTTGGCGTTCCGGCCAATCCGTTGGTTTATCCGTCGGCAGACCCTCGCCGATCGGATCAATCCCGAATGCGAACAGCTTGTCGAAGGAAGAATGAAAGGACTTTAGTCCAAATGCCCGCTGGCCCAGCAGGTTCCAGTCGAAAGTTTCCACGTGGCCAAGATAAAAAATCAGCCGGTGCCGCTCGCGGACAGGGCGGTCATACATTGCTTCGTCGCGCACGATGTGGAATACCTCGTCCGTGCGCGAGCGTGCTTCCAGCAGGCGTGTAGGAAGATCGTAACGGATACGAACAGCGCTGGTTGCAGTTCCCATCGCTTTTTCCCCTTCCAGTTGGATGCCGCTTCCGAGAGAAGGATGCGCCAAATTTCGGCTTCGGGGAGGCTGACTGAGATACCATCGTCTCTCCCGTACCCGGGGCTGTCAATCGAAACGAATGCGAAACCTATGACGTCTCCCGATCCGCTAATCGAATTTCGTGGCGTCACCTACCGCGTGCCCCTCATGAACCGCCCCGCTCTGGTCTCCAATATTTCCTTCGCTGTTCGCCCGGCCGAAATGCTTGTTCTTCTCGGCCGCAGCGGCAGTGGCAAGACCACCCTCCTCAGGCTCGTCAATCGATTGCTCCTTCCCTCGGCAGGCGAGGTGCTTGTGGAGGGTCGCCCCACTTCCTCCTGGGACCCCATCCGCTTGCGTCGCGGCATCGGCTACGTCATTCAAGAGGCCGGACTTCTCCCGCATTTCACGGTCGCCGAAAATATCGGCCTTGTTCCTGCCCTCGAAAACTGGAACGCCGCGCGCATCTCCGCTCGCGTCGAAGAGCTGCTGCGCCTCGTCGGCCTCGACCCTGCCGAATTCTCCGCGCGCCGCCCTCGTGAGCTTTCCAGCGGCCAGCGCCAGCGCGTCGGCGTTGCGCGCGCCCTCGCTGCTGACCCGCCAATCCTTCTTATGGACGAACCTTTTGGTGCACTGGACCCCATCACCCGCACCGAATTGCAGCGTGAATTCAGCGCCCTCGCGCGCCGTCTTGGCAAGACCATCCTCTTCGTCACTCACGACCTCCGCGAAGCGCTCCTTCTCGCGTCGCGCATCGCTTTGCTCGAAGCGGGCCGCATCGTCGCCGTTGGCACGCCGCAGGAATTTCTCCTGCTCGATCATTCCGAAGTCCGCGCCTTCACCGCTTCTCTCATTGACCTTGCCGCCGAGCGGCCAGGAGCGTCCTCATGACCACCTGGACCTTCTTCGTCACTCATCGCGCCGAGATCCTGGACACTACCCTTGAGCACCTCACGCTCGTCGTCATAGCTATGTTCTTCGCCATTCTCATCGGCGTCCCGCTCGGCATGTTCGTGGTGCACCGCCCCGCTCTGCGCCGAATCGCTCTCGGCGTCGCCAGCATTCTGCAAACTATTCCCAGCCTCGCGCTTTTCGGTTTCCTGATTCCCATTCCCTTCATTGGCGGTGTCGGCCGCCGCACCGCCATCGTCGCTCTGATCCTCTACGCGCTTCTCCCCATCCTGCGCAACACTTACGTTGGCCTCACCGGCATCGATCACGCCGTCCTCGAAGCCGCCGAAGCCATGGGCATGACCAATTCGCAAATTCTCTGGCGCGTCCGCCTACCTCTTGCGCTTGCGGTCATTCTCGCCGGCATCCGCACCGCCACGGTCATCACCATCGGTGTCGCCACCATCGCCGCCGCCATCGGCGCTGGAGGGCTCGGTACTTTCATCTTCCGCGGCGTTGCTATGGTCAGCGACGCCGTCATTCTCGCTGGCGCCGTCCCCGCCGCTCTCCTCGCCATCCTCGCGGACCTGCTTCTCGGCCTCCTCGAGCGCCGCCTCAAAGTCTCCTAGGACCCGCAAATTCCGACTTCGTTCCTTTGGCACGTAGAATCACGCCGTCTTTGTGTTCTCTGTGAGCCTTACTCTGTGGTCTCTGTGTCAAATCTTTTTTCTTCTTTATCTGATCTCTGCACTCTCGCTGATCTCTGTGTTAAATTCCTTCTACTTCCAGGAGAAACTCGCCCCAACATGCGCCGCGCTCTTTCCTCTTTCCTTTACTTCCTTTGTTTCCTTAACCTCTTCTACTTCCTTGCCGCTTGCCACAAACCTCGACAATCCAGAATCATCATCGGCTCCAAGTTCTTCACCGAACAAGTTATCCTCGCCGAACTCCTCGCTCAGCACATCGAAGCCCGCGCCGGCATCCCCGTCATCCGCAAGACCAACCTCGGCGGCACGCTCCTCATCCACAAAGCTCTCCAAGCCGGCGAGCTCGACCTTTATGTCGAATACACCGGCACCGCCCTCACCACCGTCCTCAACGAGCCTCCTTCCGGCGATTCCACGGCCATCTACAATCGCGTCAAGCAGCTTTACGCCCAACACTTCAACCTCGAAGTCACCGAGCCCCTCGGCTTCGAGAATACGTTCGCCATGGTCATTCGTGGCGACGACGCCAAAAACCTTCATCTGCAAAAAACCTCTGATATCGTGCCTCTCGCTCCCAATTGGCGTGTCGGCGTCGGCTACGAATTCCTCGAGCGCCCCGACGGTTTCCGCGGCTGGAGCGAACGCTACGTCCTCCATTTCGATGGGCAGCCTCGCGTCATGGACCTCGGCCTCATCTACCGCGCCCTCGTGGGTCACCAAGTCGACATCGTCGCCGGCAATTCCACCGACGGCCTCATTGACTCTCTCGGCCTCGTCGCCCTCGAAGACGACCGCCACTATTTCCCGCCATACGACGCCGTCCCCATCGTTCGCCGCGCCACGCTGGAACGATTCCCGCAGCTCCGCGCCTCCCTTTCCGATCTCGCCGGCAAGCTCACCGCCGCGGACATGCGCCGCCTCAACTACGCCGTCGATGCGCAGCACCAGGACGCCTCCCCCGTCGTTCGAGCCTTCCGCGAATCCAGGGGTCTTTAGCGCTTTCCATTCTCGCGTTCGTGTTTGAGGATCATCTGATCGAAGGCCCGGGGAAGTCCTTCGCGTGGTGAGTAGGGGCCCGGCTCGTATGCCCGTGAGCTGATTCCTTTCTGCCCAAGCTCGGAGATTCCCCAATCTTCCCGGTTCGTGGTGTTCCAGAATTCCACTACGTCATCCGCCCTGAAGTCCGGCTTGGCCATTTCCGCGGGATGGAAATGCCATTCGCAGATCACTTGCGTCCGGTCGACGGCCTGAGGCCATAGCATGTGCGTCATCACGTAATCTGGGTGCAGGCTGAGAAACACGTTGGGAAAGATCGCGTAATAGAGGACTTGCTTCCGCTGTTTTTCACTCAGGCCCGGGAGATACTCCCGTCGGCGCTCCCCGTCAACGCTCATCGTTTGCGCTCTGCCGCGGAATTCCATGGACCCGCCGATGTAGCCGTCACGCGGCGTGTCGTTCTCCCCGCTGAGATAGTCCGTGATGCGGTGTAGCGCCGGATGCAGCACGGGGCAGTGCAGGCATTCGTTGTAGTTCAGCACGATCAACTTCCAATTGGCCTTCACGTCGTACACCATCCGCTTGTGCATTCGAAGCTCTTCCATCCCCCATGGCGCGAACTTCTCCGGCAGGTCGGCCAATTGCTCCCTGAGCGGCTGCGGCCGCGAATCCAGGTTCAGGAAGATGTGTCCCGCCCACTCGTCTATGTGAACCGAATGCAGCGGATAATCCTCCCTGCAAAAGTCTCCTTCCTCCATGTGCGGCGCGCCCAGAAGCTTCCCGTCCAATCCATACGTCCAGCCGTGGTACGGGCACTGAATGCGCCCCGCAAACTTTCCCTCGGCCTCGCGGCAAACCTGCGTTCCGCGATGCCTGCAAACGTTATAGAAAGCGCGAATCACCCCGCCCGCGTCCCGGGTCACGATGACGCTTTCGCCGGCCACTTCGCGGACAAAAAAGTCCCCGGGCTTTGGAATCTGTTCGCTCCGTCCGGCGCACACCCACATCCGGCAAAAGAACGTCTCCATCTCACGCCGGTAAACTTCCTCATCGGTGTAATAACGCGCGGGTAGCGTCTTCGCTTGCGTGCTCATCCTGTCCCCCAGCCCGCAAATCTATTCCGTTTCCCCCGCCCTTGGCAACCCGCCTAAACCCTCGCTCCACTCCTTGTGGCACAGACAATCCTGTCTGTGCTCTTGGCTAGATAACTTAATTTGTACTATCGGTCCCAGTTATGCTAAACATTTGTCCCAATCAGATTTCTCTCACAAGTAATGACCTTCTATCACCGCAACCTCCCCCATTGGCACCCAGTAGGTGCATCTATTTTCCTTACCTGGAGATTGCATGGCTCACTCCCGTCATCCAAAAGGAGCACAGGCAGGATTGCCTGTGCCACAAAACCCCTGACCGCCCAAGTTTCGCCTGGAAGGAGATTCAAGCAGCTCGACTCCATCCTAGATAAAACCCGCAAAGGCCCGTTTTGGCTAAAGGACCCCCGTATCGCTGCCATAGTCGTAAATGCCATCCATCACGGAGAGATCACCCTTGGCTTCTATGATCTCCATGCCTATGCAGTGATGCCGAATCATGTGCATCTCTTAATCACTCCGCATGTACCGATTCGCCGCCTCACAAAGGGTTTGAAAGGCACGTCCTCCCAAGTTGCTAACTCCATCCTCCACCGAAAAGGAAATCTCTTCTGGCAGGATGAATCTTTCGACCACTGGATTCGTACTTCTACCGAATTCGACCGAATTCGCACTTACATCGAGTTCAATCCAGTTTCTGCGGGACTGGTGACCCGACCCCAGGACTGGCCCTGGTCCAGCGCCCATCTAAGCACAAACGCCTCCAAAGGTTGATAGCTCTCAGCGAAGCAGACAACCTCTTCTAGCTTTTGTGGCACAGACAATCCTGTCTGTGCTCTTTACTCTTGCTGCTAACCCTGCCCATGGCTCCACCGTCTTCTCCAAAATCACTTTCATCATCCCCTGCCGCGGGGAACAATCCCTAGCTCATAGTCGTATCTAGCGATGTAAGATCCAGACCTGCAGATAGCGTCCGAGGCGGGTGCCCAATGAAAAGTTTCCTTCAAGACGTGCGCTATGGCATACGCGTATTGGCGAAAAGCCCCGGTTTCACCGCTATCGCCATCCTGACGCTCGCGCTGGGCATCGGCGCGAACACCGCCCTTTTCTCCGTCGTCAATGGTGTGCTCCTGAATCCGCTACCCTTCCCCAATCCTGATCAGCTCGTCGCTCTTTACTCCAAGACCGACACCTTCAACCAATCCTCGGTCACCTATCTGAATTTCCTCGACTGGCAGAAAAATAACCATTCCTTCTCCGCCCTCTGTGCCTTCCGCTCCGACAATTACAACCTCACTGGCGCGGGCGAGCCGGAGCGCTTGCACGCCCACATGGTCTCCGTGGACTTTTTCCCGATGCTGGGCCTCCGCCCACTTATTGGCCGCACTTTCCGCCCGGAAGAGGACCAGGCCGGGGCGAGCCCTGTCGTGGTCATCAGCGACGCCCTTTGGAAGCGCAGATTTGCCTCCTCGCCTGACGTGCTCGGCAAAAGCATAACGCTCAATGGCAAAGCCCACACCGTCGTTGGCGTCACCTCGGGCCGCATTCCCGGCCTCAGCCTCACCGACGTCTACGTGCCCATCGGCCAGTGGACCGACCCGACGTTTCTCGACCGGCGCATCAGCATGGGCATGTTCGCGACCGGCAGGCTGAAGCCCGGCGTCACGTTCCAGCAGGCGCGTGCCGATATGGACTTGGTAGCCAACAATCTCGCTCTGGCCTATCCCGAGTCCAACAAGGGTTCCGGCGTCACCCTCGTCCCGCTCAAGACCGACGTTGTTGGTGATGTGCGCGGCATTCTGCTCGTGCTTTTGGGCGCAGTCAGTTTTGTCCTCCTCATCGCTTGCGCCAATGTCGCCAATCTGCTTCTCGCCCGCTCGACGGGCCGCGCTCGTGAATTCGCCATTCGTAGCGCGCTTGGGGCCAGCTCCGCCCGCGTGATCCGCCAGTTGCTAACCGAAAGTGTCATGCTCAGCATCGCCGGTGGTGCTATCGGCCTCATCCTCGCGAAACTCGGTACGCACGCCATTCTTGCGGCTTTACCCGATTTGCTGCCTCGCGCTGACGAAGTGGGCCTCGACTACCGCGTATTGCTCTTCACTGCGGGAATTTCTATTCTCACCGGCATTGTCTTTGGTCTTGTCCCTGCTCTCAAATTGCTAAGTCCGGATGTCAGTGAAACGCTCAAGGAAGGCGGCCGCGGTTCCAGCGGAAAGCGTCACGGCACGCAGCGTGCATTAGTTGCCCTCGAGATGGCCCTGGCGATCGTTTTGCTCATTGGCGCGGGACTCATGATTCGGAGTCTGGCTCACCTCTGGGCCATCAATCCTGGATTTGACCCGCACAACGTGCTCACTTACAACATCTCCTTGACCTCCAGTCAGAACGTCCCCGCTGGCCAATTGCGCTCCAATTATCGCGAAACCCTCCGGCAATTCCAGACGCTTTCTGGAATCGAAGCCGTCTCCATGGTCGCCGGCTCGCTTCCCATGACCGGCGATTCCGAGGTTCCTTTCTGGCTGGAGGGTCAACCCAAGCCCGCAAACCAGCAGGACATGCCCTTTGCGCTTTTCTATCTCGTCACGCCAGGCTACCTGCAAGCTATGCGCATCCCCATCCAAAGCGGCCGCTTCCTCAAGGACCGTGACGACGAACATTCCCCCTCCGTGGCCGTGATCGACTCCAGCTTCGCGCGCAAGCATTTCCCGAATCAGAACCCCGTCGGAAAGCACCTCAACGTTGGCCTCCTGGACATCCAGCCGGAAATCATTGGCGTTGTCGGGCACGTCGAGCAGTGGGGTCTGGGTTCCAAAGAGAGCGAGAATATCCAGCCGCAAATTTACTTGTCTGTCTGGCAGGTACCGGACAGATTCTGGCCGCTCCTCGCCAATGGAAGCCAGTACGTCGCGCGCACGGTGGCCGCTCCTCTCGGTATCGTGGACGAAATACGCCACGCGGTCGAAAAAATCGACAGCACCTCGGTTCTTTACGAGGTCCGCCCGATGCATGAAATCGTCGCCAATTCCGTCGCAAAACAGCGCATAGCCATGCTTCTCCTGACTGCCTTCTCCGCCCTCGCGCTGCTGCTCTCGGCGGTCGGCATCTACGGTGTCATATCCTACCTTGCTGGCCAGCGCACTCACGAGATCGGTATCCGCGTGGCGCTTGGCGCTTCCCGCGCCGACGTTTTACGTCTTGTGCTCGGCGAAGGAATGCGCATCGCTCTTGCAGGAGTTGGCGTCGGCATCGTGGCTGCTCTCGGCTTGACGCGCTTGCTTACCCAAATCATCTACGGCGTTGGCGCAAACGACCCCGTTACTTTTGCTGCCGTCGCGATCTTGCTCGCCGCCGTCGCTCTGCTCGCTTGTTACCTCCCGGCGCGGCGAGCCATGCGCGTTGACCCCATCGTCGTCCTCCGCTACGAGTAGCCCCGCATCGCCGCGCGAATAACAGCGCTAGGCTTCATCGGCAATCCAGGTTTCCCTCGCCCGAAGAGAAAAGATTTGGTGTATCCCGCTCATGATTTCATGCCTCCAACGCCGAATTCCTGCTAAAATTTCGCCGCCATTAAATCGGTTGAACGTCGAACACAGTTGCCGGGGAGGTGGTTATGGCTTTTCAGATGATTAGCAGAATTACTGGAATAAGTTTTGCCTTCGGCATCCTCCTTTGCGCGGCGAACTCCGCAATCGCGCAAAATGTCGTCGTTGACGCGGCGCCTTCACACGTCGCGAATTCCTTCAGCCCGCTTCGTGCTCTCGGTGGCGCCATCGACCGCCTGCGAGCGGGCACCGGTGCTCCTGGAGCGGAAGATGGGCACTTCTCCAAAGAGGAAGTAGACAAGAACACAGATATCTTGCTCTCCGATCCCGTTCTAAAGGAAATCCTCGGCGCCGGTTGGCAGCCCGTGACCTACCGTCAAAATACCGAACTCATGGTCGAAGCCTGGCACTGGAATGCGCGCGGCACTTGGAGCAATGCGGAGAAACAGGAAGGCTACTTCACGGGAAGCGCGGAGCCCGCCGAAATGATTAGGCACTCCTACGCTTACCCGCTTCCGCATCGCGGTTTCAGCCGTGGCGATGGAAATGGCTGGTCCCGCCTCACCGACGGTGATTTGAAATCCTACTGGAAAAGCAATCCGTACCTCACCAAGGCCTTCACCGGCGAAGACGACTCGCTCCATCCGCAATGGGTCATGATCGATCTGGGCGCCAAGGTGGACGTCAATGCCATCCGCATCGCCTGGGCCGATCCCTACGCCCGCCACTATGTCGTCCAATTCTGGACTGGCGAGATGGAACCCTTCTATGACGGCACCATGAAGGGCACCTGGCAAACATTCCCGCAGGGCGCCATCACCGATGGCAAGGGCGGCACCATTACCCTGAAACTCGTTTCCTGGATGATCCCCGCCAGATATCTCCGCATTTGGATGACGGAGTCTTCCAACACTTGCGACACCCACGGCTCCGCCGACAAGCGCAACTGCGTGGGCTACGCCATCAACGAGCTCTACGCCGGCACGCTCACCGCCGATGGCCATTTCAACGACGTCGTCCAGCACCTGCCCAGCCGCCAGCAGACCGTCACCTGGCCCTCATCGGTCGATCCCTGGCATGCCGCTTCCGACCTCGAATACTCCCGCGGTGACCAGATCGGTTTCGACTTATTCTTCACCAGCGGCATCACCCGCGGACTTCCCACCATGGTTCCCATCGCCATGCTCTATGCGACTCCCGAAGACGCCGCCGCCGAAATCGCTTATCTCTACAAGCGCCATTACCCCATCTCCTGGATCGAAATGGGAGAAGAGGCCGACGGCCAGCACATGCTCCCCGAAGACTACGCCGCCCTCTACCTCCAGTTCGCCACCGCGATTCACCGCCTCGTGCCTGGAGCCAAGCTCGGTGGCCCCGCCTTCGAAGGAACTTTCGGCGATGTCGACGTCTGGCCCGACGCAAATGGACGGGGCTCCTGGCTCGGCCGCTTTCTCGACTATCTCAAGGCCCACGGCAGGCTGAACGATTTCACGTTCTTCTCCTTCGAGCACTATCCCTTTCAGGAGAAGAACGCCACCGCTTCCTGGAACGATCTCTATCTCGAGCCAGGCTTCGTCAGCCACGTTGTCCAAGCTTGGAAGGACAACGGTCTTCCGCCTAACATTCCCTATTTCATGACCGAAGGCAACATGGGTGGAGGTGGCGGGCCCGCCGACGTCAAGAGCGCTCTCTGGCTCGCCGATTATGTCGGCTCGATGATGACCGCCGGTGCCAGCGGCACTTTCTATTTCCACTACATGCCCTCGCCGGGCCGCCGCGGTAATTTCTTGTCCCTCGACAACGGCTACCACGTGACGGGCTATCCCCCTCAGTACCTAGCCGCGCAGGTCATCACCAAGGAGTGGGTGCAACCCGTTGACGCCACTCATCGCCTCTTCAAAGTTTCCAGCGACATCACCGACGACTTCGGGAATCTGCTCGTAACTGCCTACGCCCTCGAGCGCCCCGACGGTCAGTGGTCCGTCATGCTCGTCAACAAAGATCGCGAGAATGACCACGCCGTGAAATTGGTTTTCGCCGATTCGGACTCAAAGCGTCAACGCTTCTTCTCCGGCCCCTTGAACCGCATCACCTTCGGCCCCGCTGAATATCAGTGGCACGCCGACGGTGCCAACGGCCGCGCTGACCCCGACGGCCCCCCCTCCAAATCCACCGTTGCCCCCGGCGCGGACCACATCTTCCAGCTTCCCAAAGCCTCCATCATTGTCCTCCGCGGCCGCATCGGGGAAAAATAACAGTACCCCCTTCCCACGCCGCCTGGCCGGACCCAAGCGCAGATTTCGCATGACGCGGTTGCCGTTTGTCTACCAAACGGAACCAAGCCCTGCTATTCTGACGTCGCGCCGGGAACACGGCGCCCTTCGTGACGGGCGGCACGCTCCTTCGCGTCCTTACTTTCGAGTACCTCCATGCTGGTACTCTTGGACCATTGGAGGCCACAGCCGTTATTGTTATTTTTCCTAAGCTCACGAACTACTCGATCTGGAGACTTCACCAGAACTTACAAAGGTCGTCTACCGCAGCCAGATGCGCCGAGCCGTCTCAAATCTCCGTATTGCGCAGGCTAAGCCCCTTCTTCTAAAGGGGATGAATACACTTTTTACCCTCCTGATGGATCGCCAGGCAAACTTGCGATTGCGCACGAAGCTTTTGTTATCCCTCGTTCTATGCACCGCGGGGCTCACCAGTGCCACCCTTCTCGTCGTGCGTCACACTGCCGAGTTGCAGGTCCAACGGCAAATTGAGGGTGACGCCCGCTACGCCATTCTGACTTTCCAGGGCATGCAAAACGAACGTCAGATGGTGCTGGTGAATAAGGCTGACTTGGTGGCAACTTTGGCCCACATGAGAGGGGGAGACGCCACCGCAATACAGGAAATAAGCCAAGACCCCTGGCAATCGGACGACTGCAACCTGTTCTTGCTTGCCGATCACAGTGGCAAGATTGTGGCTTTGCAGGCGCCGACTTCCAACCCCTCGCTTGGTGCTGCGCAAGAACTGCTCCGGCGTGCTCTCAAGCAAGGCGCCAGAGCAGGGTGGTGGTATACCGACGCGCGACTCTACCAGGTGGCGCTGCAACCCTTTTACGAGGACGCGCCGGGTAAAAGTGGCCTTCTGGGTACGGTCGTTGTCGGCCGTGAGGTTGACGCCAGGGTAGTCGGCGACGTGGGCCGGATTACTTCGAGTCACTTCATCTTCCGCTATGGCGGTGATTTCGTAATCAGTACGCTGTCGCCTCTCGAGGAGCAGGAGGTGGCCCAACAGCTTCAGGGCGGCCCTGCACCCCAACAAATTCAGATTGACGGCGAAAAATTTTTCGCAAGTTCGCTTGAGCTGACTCCGGGCATGCGGCCAGCGGTAAGCCTCACCGTCCTGAAATCTTATCGTGAGGCGGCCATATTTTTGGCGAGACTGAATCATCTGCTCCTTGGGTTGGGTTTGGTTGCGGTGCTGGCCGGAGGGGCTTTAGTGTTTCTCATTTCGGACGCGTTTACGCGCCCCTTGACGCGGCTCGTGGGGGGAGTCCGTGCCCTCGAGCAGGGTAGTTTTACGTATCCCTTGAAAGCACTCGGCGACGACGAAGTGGCGCAGGTGACCCGGGCTTTCGAGCAGATGCGCAGAACTCTGCAAAATAATCAAGCGCAGACCCAACAGCTCGAGGATCAGCTCCGTCAGTCTCAAAAGATGGACGCCCTTGGGCGGCTTGCGGGCGGAATCGCTCACGATTTCAACAACCTATTGACGATCATCAAGGGCCACTGCGGTTTGCTGTTGGACCGGCTTTCGCCGGGCGATACGTTATACGGAAGCGGTGAACAAATCCAGAAAGCGAGCGATCGTGCGGCTTCGTTGACTCGCCAATTGCTGACCTTCAGCCGGAGGCAGATGCTGCAGCCGAAGGTCCTCGATTTGAATGCGCTCATCGCTGAGATGGGTAAGCTGCTGCGACGTCTGGTTCGTGAAGATGTCGAGTTTCTCCTCCGGCTCGGCGAATCCCTGGGCCGCGTAAAAGCGGATCCTGGGCAAATCGAGCAGGTCCTCTTGAACTTGACGGTCAATGCCTGTGATGCCATGCCCGAGGGCGGCAAGTTGACCATCGAGTCGCACAACGTGCTGGTGGACAAGGAGTACGCGCGAACTCACCCCACGATTGAGCCCGGCGATTACGTGATGCTTGCTGTCAGCGACACTGGCTACGGCATGGACGCAGCTACCAAAGCGCGGATCTTTGAGCCATTTTTCACTACCAAGGAGCCGGGAAAAGGGACCGGCCTCGGTCTTGCCATCGTCTATGGCGTCGTGACGCAAAGCGACGGCCTCATCTGGGTGGACAGCTCTCCGCGCAACGGGACCCGCTTCGAGATTTACCTCCCGCGAGTTCGCGAGCAGGTAGACCGCTCCGCGTCCGAGAAAATCGCTGTTATGCCGGCTCGCCGCTTCGAAACCGTCCTCCTTGTCGAGGACCAGGAGGAAGTTCGAGAGCTCACGTCCGATTTCCTGACCTCGGCGGGCTACAGGGTCATTACGGCTCAGGATGGCGATGAAGCCCTGGAGATTGCGCAACGCCTGCGCGAGACGATCCATCTCTTGGTCACGGATGTGGTAATGCCCAAAATGAGTGGCACGGAACTCGTCAAACAGTTGAAACGTTTCTTGCCTGATCTCAAGGTTGTCTACATGTCTGGCTATATCGAACAGAACGAAGACTGCAAGGAGCTTTTGGAAAAGGAATTCTACCTCCAAAAACCATTCTCCCGCGACGTTCTGCTGCGCCAGGTCAGCGAAGCGCTTACCCACAAGCGGTTGGCGCATTCCAGCGCGGCGGCTGTGCTTCTTTAACCGCCGGACTTGCGCGGCTAAAATACCCTGCCACCCACCCCACGGCGGCAGATACGCTTTAGATCATCTGCGCCGCCTCTGGGGCTGATTTGCTGGCATTCTCTCCCAGTTTTTTCCCCTTCCGCCCCGCGTACTTCAGCGAAGGCCAATTTCCGCGCGGAGAAACGCCTTAACGCCTTCGCTTCCCGTCAGCCGCAGGCAAACAAGCGTGCCCTCGCGCTCCAGGTCAATGTGAAAATCAAAAAAAGGGCAGCATTTGCTTTCCGCGACCGCCCACTCCGCAAGTTCGGCGAGCGAAACATCTTTCGGACTGAACTGAAACTCGTACCCGTTGGGTGTTTCAATCGTCGCGTTCCTGGCCGTCATCATCTTGTCGCCCAGTTCCTTGTGCCGCGCCCTCTCTGTCGGTGTCAGTGCCTTGATGTCGCAGTAGAACTTGCTTTGTGTCGTCACGGTCGCACCCTCCTTGCTCGTCTTTGTTCGCGAGTCTTGCGCCGGCAGGTTAACCGCCGCGTTTGCCCCAGCCAGCAGTACAATCCCGGCCGTCCGCTTGCTCCATCCAGGAAATCTCTTGTTCCCTCTGCTCATGAATCTTCCTCCAGAAAGGTTTTGCTGCTTGCCACACGAAAATGCTAAAACTTAAAGCCAGCTTTAAGTCAAGCACCTTTTATGTCCGTCTCCCGCGGACACGAGACGTTGATTTGGGATTCCCCCTCCGCGCGTGTCATCCTGAGCCCGCTTCGGGCGAAGGATCTCAACTGCTCCGCGCCGGGGAGTATCCGTTTCGTTGTAGCGCCGGGCTTTTTTACCCCGGCCCCAGCGGGGCCCCCGGTTTGTGGGGGTCCCGACGGTTTTGGTCGGGAAGCCCGGCATCTTTTCTTGCTTGTCGGTTTGTAGCGGCGAGTTTATCTCGCCAGCATTTGCGTTCGGACACCAGGTGCATAGGAGAAAAAATGAAAATCGGCCTACTCGCCGCTCGCGCCGGCGTCAACGCTTCCGCCATCCGTTACTACGAGAAAATGGGGCTTCTCGCCGCTCCGCACCGCGTCGGCGGCCAGCGCCGCTACCCCACCGACGCACTCGACCGCATCCTGCTCATCCGCTTCGCCGGCGAGATGGGGTTCTCCCTCGGCGAGATCAAGCTCTTCCTTCACGGCCTGCGCGAAAATGCCCCGGTCGGCCCCCGTTGGAAAAAACTGGCTCACTGCAAAATCAAAGAAGTCGAAGAGAACATCCACCGCTCACTCCTCCTGAAGTCCTTGCTCGAAAATCTGCTCCACTGCCGCTGCGCTTCTCTTCAAATGTGCGTCCAGCGCCTCAGCCTCAGCCCCAATCTCCGCCTCGTCGCCCAGCGCAACAACTAACCCCGCCTTTGTGGCAAAGGCAATCCTGCCTGTGCGCTTTTCCGTGGGAAGTGGCTCCCTTTGAAATTTCCCATCCTGGAAACTTGGGGCGATTCGTGGCATGCTGTTTGCCATGGGAAACAAAGACCGACGAGGACGCGAAGCAAAAAAGCCCAAGAAAAAGACTCCGAAGCTCGTTCCTACGAGCCCCTACACACACCCCATCGTGACGCCAAGCGTGTCAATCCCAGCTACTCCCTCAAAGACTCCGCCAACCTCCCAATAAGCCGTGTGCCACCCGAACTTCCGCAAATCCCTGTAGGGGAGGGGCTCGCCCCTCCCGCCGTTTGTGCTCCCGTTTTTCCCGGGTTCCAATCCGATCGCAGATTCCGGCTCTTCCCCTACTTCCACCGCCGGCCCTAACGGTCTTGCTTCCCCGTTGAACCCAGACACTTAAACCAGGTGCAAACCGGATCTGCGTTTTCCGGTCAGAAGCACGCTTTGTGGCAGGGATTAGTTTCCGGTTTTCCTACTAACCGGGAGTTGGCCAGCGGCTGTGATATAAGCTTCGCTTTGCGTTTTTGGGGGATTCCTCGCTGGGAGCGGCTACCGGGATTCACCAATCTTGAACAAACCTGCCAAGCGTTGATAGAGGCCTTCGACGGCTCGAAAAAGATCCGCGGCCCCGCTGGTTCCGTCGGTCACTTCATGGGAGTCCAAATCCGAAACCAGCGCCTTGCTGAGCTGGGCGGCGCGGCGGACACGCTCCTCGGTGAGCAAGGAGCGCACCGTGGCGGTATCCCGTTGTTGTGCATGGCGCGCCTGCAATTCTTGAAGAGCCCAGGCGGTCTTGCGTACATAATCGACAGCATCGCGAAATTCACGAAGCACGGAAGGATCCATCCCGCCCGGTCTGATGGCTTTCTCCAGTTTCAGCAGATCGTCGGTCGCCATCTTCAGCCGGAACGTCGCGCCCCAAAAAGTTTCGCTGGGAGTTAGAAGCTCGACAGCCACTCCCAGCACCTCGCTCTTCATGGATGTGCGCAGGGATACCACTCGCGCAGAGGCTATCTTGGTTGAGATAAGGTTAGTCAGCTCGATAACGCTGCCGATGGCTGGGCGGCCTTTCATGTCGAGCAGCCCACCGTGCATGTTGACTTCTTTGGCTTCAGCAAACTCGATGATGCCTGCGCCACTAGGCTCTGACCACTTCACTTTCACGGGAACAACTACGGGGTATCGGTCACTCCTCCTATTTTTTCCTTTTGCGACCGGTGGCGCCTCGCCAGAATTGTCCGTTGTCACGAGCCACCTCCGCCCCGTAGGGCTTCAGGCCTAATATCCAAAATTGAACGCTCGAAGTATCCACTTCTTGGGGGCATGAGACACGTACACCCGCTCTATTAGCAAGTCCCAGCCTCTGGACTCTGTTCTGTTTTTACACATGGTTGGAATTCAGAACCAGAACCTTCAGGGCTTGTGTTGCTCCGAGTGTACCTAGGTGTTTAATCTTTCTGGTGACCTCATCTCGTGGAAGCCCCAGTGCCTTCGCCGGTGGTAATTGCTAGAATCCTAGGCCGTTATAGAATTGTACTAATGAAGGTTTCTGACTATTTCGCGGAGTTGTACGTCGCAGGCCGGTTCGCCGACGCCGGATGGAATGTCTATTTTCCACGGCGAGACCGAGGCTTTGACTTCATCGCTTCCAGGCCGACCACTGGCGGCTTGCAGTTGCTTCGGCCCGTTCAGGTAAAGGGCAAGTACCCGACTCCAGACAAGGGCGACAAGGATGTCTACGGGTACATCGGCGATCTTACTGAGTTACATCCAGAAATGGTACTAGCCATTCCGTTTTTCTCGTCGGCGTCGCTTGGAATCCCAGCTTGCATTGCGTACCTCCCGTTCTCCTTGGTGCGTAAGCACAGTCGCGGCTTCAAATGCGAGCCCACTACGTTTCGCGGCGGTACACCGAAACCTCGTCGTGACTATGCGAAGTTCTTTGACGAGGCAGGTTTAAAGCTAGTCGAGCAACCGGATTGGCACATGCTTACGGTCGGCAACGCGGCCTAACAATGCGCTGCAGGCGACGGCCAAAAACTGTCTGCACCTCAACGCCCAAGCCGTTAGACAGAGCAAGAATCTGGCGTGCGCAGCAGGAGGCACCAACTGATGACTCATCAAAACAAAATCTTATCAGAAGTGCTTCAAAGACTTGACCTGGGCTCTTCGGTTGCGGAATCAGATACACTCCTGGAAACTGCTAGAATCGAAACCTCGGCGTTCGCCGACCTCCTGAATGACCGTGTTGACCTCATTCCTGGAACAAAAGGCTCTGGCAAGAGTGCACTTTTTCGAATCTTCGTCGACTTCTTGCCCGATTTTCTTCTGACCCAGCGAAAGGTCGTCGTCGCTCATGGCATCCAGGCACCAGGCGACCCTGTATTCCACGCCTTCACGGATCGGTTCTCGAAACTCTCGGAGGAGGAATTTGTTAGTTTCTGGTGCATCTATCTTGTGTCCCTTGCACACGAGCACTTCATAAAGGGCCCGCGGTACCGCGAATTCCTGAATAATGCAGGTGCGGAGATAGAAAAATTTCGGAGGGCGTGCGCAAATGCGAAAATTCCCGACATTCAAGCCAAAAGGTCTCTGAGGGACATTCTTGAATGGTCGTTACACGTCCTCACGTCCTGGCGCCCAAAGCTCAAGTATCGACCTCCCGACGATAGTGGAGAGTGGGAAGTTGACCTATTCGGATCGAAAACGGCGGGCCATATGGAGAAACCCGAAGAAACTTCCGACCATTCACTCCCGAAGTATGTCAACGAGATCAAGGAGAGCTTGGAGGCGGTCCTAAGAGCAAGTCAGTTGTCGCTTTGGCTTATGGTCGACAGGCTTGATGAGATATTTCCGCGCCGTTCGGATGTGGAAAGGGCGGCGTTGCGCGGGCTTCTCCGCGCTATGCGCTATTTCGCTTCTGCCAGTATTAGAGTCAAGGTGTTCCTGCGCGACGACATGCTGGAGCAGGTAGTTAGGACCGAGAACGGCTTCACCGCCCTCACTCACGTGACAGTCCGGCAGGCAGACACCCTTCGTTGGACACAAGATCAGATCCTTGCAATGGTTGTAAAGCGATTCTTTGCGAACAACATGCTCACAGCCTACCTCGAGATAAATCGCACCCAGCTAGAAGCAAGTGCGTCCTATCGTACGCAGTGTTTTTATAGAATATTTCCCCCGACTGTTTTCAGGGGGCCCAAGCAGAGCCCTACAATTCGGTGGATCTGCAATCGTTGTGCTGACGGGCGTGAAGTCGTAACTCCGCGCGATGTCCTCGATCTGTTAATCCGCGCGATGCAAAAGCAGCAGGACATTTATGCGGCCGACCCAGAAGGCGCGTCGGATTGGGTCATCGGTGCCGCAGCAATTCAGTACGGATTTGAGGAACTCTCTAAACGCAAACGCCAGACCTATCTTCAAGCCGAATTTCCACATCTTTGGAATGACATCGAGAGGTTCCAAGGCGGCAAGACCGACTACAACGCAACTACGCTACAGACTCTTCTTGGTTCGAGTTGGAAAGCCACTGCTGAACACTTCTTGGCTATCGGATTCTTCTCAAAAAGCCGAAAAGGGGGCGAGGAGGTATATACGATCCCCTTTCTGTACAGGCATGGAATGAACCTCACTCAGGGGATGGCTTGAAACAGTCGCCGGGTGCGCCTTCGTTGTCGCGGAAGGCCTGCTCTTCCATTTTCCCCGAGTGTCAGTTCGAACTGACACCCCGCCATCTCTCAGAACCCAAACCACTTATAGTAATTCCTTGACAAACAGTACCTATATGCTATAATGTAGTTTGAATCACACGTCGCAACTCGGCCAAGTCCGCCCTTCATCACACCTAGTTTGTCTCTTTCCTTATCGGCCGGCCTCGACCTTGCCGAAATCGAGTCTTCCCAACTCTTTTGCAATCAGTTCGTTTGCAGACCCCTACCCCCTAAGTCCCATCGAATCACATCGTTTCAAAAATCATAGGGGGGAGGGCCCCATTCCGGTTCGTCGCTCGCGAGTCTCCAGTCGTTTACCTAGAGAGACTTCAAAGAAGGGATACACGCCACTAAATTGGTTAGAACTCGCTCTTCTAGGCTCTTTTCTTTCTCGCAAATGGAAAGCGCCTGCAACCCCTTTAGAATCCGCACTTATACAAGTGTTGATTCCAAAGTCTTTAAAGTCCATTAGAATGAACACTTATGAAAAACATAGGGGGGAGGGGGTCTTATTGTTAACTAGACTCGCCGACTGCTAACTGCCATGAGCCAGCTCCTATTCAACCTCCAGCCCACACGCCGCGTTCTCACTGTCAGCGAGCTAACCGCTCGCATCCGCGACCTCCTCGCCAAGAATTTCACGGACATCTGGGTCGTAGGCGAAATCTCCAATTGCCGCGAAGCCCAGTCCGGCCACATCTATTTCACGCTGAAGGACGATCGCGCCCAGGTCCGCTGCGTCTTCTTCAAACAGCAGCAGCGCGGCATCAAGTCCCGCCCCGAAGACGGCTTGCAAATGACCGTGCGCGGCTCCATCAGCGTCTACGAAACTCGCGGCGAATATCAGATTTATGTCGAAAACCTCGAGCCCGTTGGTCTCGGCGCGCTGCAGCTCGCCTTCGAGCAGCTAAAAAAACGCCTCGAAGCCGAAGGCTTGTTCGCCGCCGGACGGAAAAAGCCTCTGCCGCTTCTCCCGACTCGCATCGGCTTGATCACTTCGCCTCGCGGCGCCGCCGTGCGCGACGTGGTGCGCATCCTGCGCCGCCGTTTTCCAAACGTCCATTTGACGGTCTATCCCGTTCGCGTTCAGGGCGAAGGCGCCGCCGCAGAGATCGTCAAAGCGCTGAAGTTTTTCAATCAGAAAAAACTCGTGGACGTGTTGATCCTAGCGCGTGGCGGCGGCTCAATCGAAGATTTGTGGGCCTTCAACGAAGAGCCCGTCGCTCGCGCCATTGCTGCTTCAATGGTCCCGGTGATCTCTGGTGTCGGCCACGAAACCGATTTCACCATCGCGGATTTTGTCGCCGACGTCCGCGCTTCCACGCCCTCCGCCGCAGCAGAGCTCGTCGTGCAAACGCGCCGCGAATTCGATAAGCACATCGCCGACTTGCGCGAAACCCTGGCCTCGCAAATCCGCTACCGCTTGCTCGAACTCAGCCGCCGCGTTCATGAACTTTCCGCGCGCCGCGGTTTTCGCCGCCCGCTCGATCTTCTCCGCCAGCAGCGCCAGCGCGCCGACGAGATGACCTCGCGCCTCGCGCTCGGTCTCCGCGCACAGCTTGAAAAATCGCGCAAGCGCTTCACCGCCGCACATCTCCGCATCATGTCGTTTGATTTTCGCGTGAAGATCTCCGCATTCCGCCTGCGCCTCGAAAAACGCATCGCCGAACTGAGCGTCCGCGCCGAGCGCCTGCTCCGCACCAAGCGCGAACGCCTTGATCGCCTTCGCCTGCAGCTCGAAGAGCGCAGCCCCTTGCGCGTCCTCGAGCGCGGCTACGCCATCGCCACCGACGCGAATGGAACCCTTCTCCGCGACGCCGCCCAAGTCGCCCTCGGCGACTCCGTCGCCATCCAGCTCCACCGCGGCCGCCTAACCACCGAAGTCAAGAAAAAGGAAGTGCAGGAGTAATTTATGCCAGTCAGTCAGACTAAATTTATCGAGAAATGCGCACAGTGGGTTCCGAGGAATGATTGGCACCTTGTCCCCAGGCATACGCGAGGCATCTACGCCCTACTTCAGCGCCAACGTCGAGGGAAGACCTATGATGTCGTTTACATAGGTATGGCTCCACGCAGCGGAATCAGGGGCCGTCTCATGGGACATCAGAAGAGCAAAGAGAAGATCTGGTCGCATTTCTCAATCTTCAAAGTGTGGGACAACGTGAGTGAGAGTGAGATTGTGGAACTGGAAGGGCTTTTTCGAGAAATCTATCGGAAAGACTCGAGGGCCAATCGGTTTAATAAGCAAAGGAAATGTCGGAAGGTCCAAGACGTGCGTGAAGATAAACTCGTGAAATGGGGAGGGAGAAACTAAAAGGTGAAAGCTGAGAACTACTCTTCGTCGGAGGAAGCGACCTTGAGGACGGCAAGAAACGCTTCTTGCGGAATATCTACCTGGCCGACGCGCTTCATGCGGCGCTTGCCTTCTTTTTGTTTTTCGAGGAGCTTGCGCTTGCGAGAAATGTCGCCGCCGTAGCACTTGGCGAGAACGTTCTTGCGCATCGCCGCGACCGTTTCGCGCGCGATCACGCGGCTGCCGATGGCCGCCTGGATCGGCACCTCGAACATTTGCCGGGGAATCAGTTTTCGCAGTCGCGTCACCAATTCACGCCCGCGCTCGTACGACGTCTCGCGGTGAATGATAAGCGCCAGCGCATCCACCGGCTCGCCGCCGACCAGCACGTCGAGCTTCACGAGGTCCGACTCTTTGTACCCGGCGAGGTGATAGTCGAGAGAAGCGTAGCCGCGTGAAACGCTTTTCAGCCGGTCATAGAAATCGAGAACGATTTCGTTCAACGGCAGTTCGTAGGTGAGCATGACGCGCGTTGGAGAAAGATATTCAAAATTTTTCTGCGTGCCGCGTTTTTCCTGGCAGAGCTGCAGAATCCCGCCGACCGAGTCATCGTTGGTGATGATCATCGCCTTGATGATCGGCTCTTCGATCATTTTGATGTCGCTGGGATTGGGGAATTTCGCGGGACTATCAACCTCCACGACTTCGCCGGTCACTCGCGTGATACGGTAGCGCACGCTCGGCGCCGTGGTAATCAGGTTCAAGCCGAATTCGCGCTCCAGTCGCTCTTGCACGATTTCCATATGCAGCAGCCCGAGGAATCCGCAGCGGAAACCGAAGCCGAGCGCCACGGAGTTTTCCGGCTCGTAGAAAAACGACGCGTCGTTCAATTGCAGTTTTCCGAGCGCGTCGCGCAGCGGTTCGTAATCGTCGGCAAGCACGGGAAAAAGTCCCGCGAAGACCATCGGTTTGATGGCCTCGAATCCTGGCAGCGCCGGCGCGGGACGCTCCGCCTCCGTGAGCGTGTCG
>Ga0307479_10000301_pt1 | contig 45912 bp, 40 predicted proteins | sample atmos_gasesECM4C_FD_203743 | JGI IMG/M metagenome (GOLD analysis project Ga0307479, IMG submission 203743) | Hardwood forest soil microbial communities from Morgan-Monroe State Forest, Indiana, United States - atmos_gasesECM4C_515 | ecosystem: Environmental > Terrestrial > Soil > Temperate...
CCCACTCCGGTGATGTAGCTCATGATGCCTCACCCTCCGTCAATCCGGGGCGCGCTGAAAGCGCGAACCCGGAATCTCGAGGTTCCGGGTTCGATGCTTCGCATCGCCCCGGAACGACGGAGCAAGTTATCTGAGGAGACGTCATGACCCTTGTTCGCTACGAGAGTGCCGGCAACGTCGCCACCATCACCATGGATCGCAGCTCCGCGCATAATGCCCTCAACAATGCCTTGTGCGACGAATTGCGCGAAGCCTGGTTGCGCTTTCGCGACAGCGACGATCGCGTCGCGGTGCTCGCCTCGGCCGAAGAAGCGTATTTCTCGGTCGGCGCCGATGTGAGGGATTTGCCCGTCAACATGTGGCATGCGGTGCCCGGCCTCGGCGTCGAGTTGGACAAGCCGGTGATTGCCGCGACATCCGGCTGGGTGGTCGGCGGCGGCTTCGTGCTGGTGCAGATGGCCGACATGTGCGTCGCCTCGGAGAGGACGCGCTTCATCTATCCGGAAGGCAAGATCGGCACCACCGCCGGCGGCGTATCGTCGGTGGTGGCGCGCATGCCGCACAAGGTCGCCATGGAGTTTCTCCTGGTCGGCGAGGAATTGCCGGTGGAGCGCGCCTACCAGATCGGCTTTGTCAACAAGATCGCGCCGAAAGGGCAGCATGTCGTGCTCGCCCAGGAGATGGCTGCAAAAATCGCCGCCAATGCGCCGCTGGTCGTTCAGGCGCTGAAGAAGCTGACCCGCGACGTGATGCCGAAGGGACCGCTCGAAACCGTCGCCGAAGTACGCCGGCTGCTCGATGCGGTGCGAACCAGCGAAGACCTCAAGGAAGGCGTCAAGGCCTTCAGCGAAAAGCGCAAACCGAAGTTCAAGGGCAAATAGCCGACGTCGTTCCGGGTCCACGCGCAAGCGCGTGTCCCGGAATGACGGAGTTCGGCTTACGCAAACACCGTGTGATCGATTCCGCCGTTCGGCACCACGTAGCCGTAGCGCATGTTCGAGCGCTCAGGTCCCGCCTTTTCGTATTCCGCCTTCATCATCGCGAAGCGGTCGCCCTTGATCTCGAGCATCGCCTTCTTCGGCTGGATGTTATAGAGCTTGGCATTGTTGTCGCCGAAGATCGCGGTCTTGACCGGCCCGTCGGCGGGCCCGAGCGGGGCATAGCCGAATTTCTTCTGCATCTCCTCGGGGATTTCCAGCCTCCGCAGCCCTTCGATCTGCCATTGCGGCGCGCCGGTCCAGAGCGCGTCAGTACCCCAGCAGATATGGTCGACGCCGAGCCCCTTGATCAGCGTGCCCATCAGCGCCGCGCAGACATTCGGCTCGGCGACCAGTGTGGTCGCAAACAGTTGTCCGACATCGCCATAGATATTGTTGATGCCATATTGCGCCGGGATGTCGGCAAGGTCAGAGGTCCAGGCGATGCGCCCGGTGCGATTGAATTCGGCGAGCGCCACCTTCGGATCGCCGCCGACATGGCGATAGGCGGAGTGATAGATCACGAAATTGAGCTGCGGCCAGTCCTTGGCGGCCTGACCGACATCGGCGACGTCGGCGAAGCCGCGCAAGTTCGGAAACTGCTTCTCGATGCCCGGCGGGAACAGCCCCTTGTGAATGCAGACATTCTTGATGCCGGCCTTCACCATTTTCTCATAACCCTTGTAGGCGACCTTCTCGTCATCCAGGCGCCAGGGATAGCGGCTGATGTCCTTATGCGTGTTGTCGCCGATCGTATAGCCCTTGCAGGATTCCGGCTGCAGCGCCAGCGCCGCATCGAGCTTGTCCAGCCAGCCGGGCTGGCCCGGCGTGAAGATGGCGTGGCAGAACACCCGCCGCGAGCCGGCTTCGTCGTTCATTTTCTTGCGCGCATCCGCCATCTGCTCGTTGGTCAAGAACCAGTCCTGCTCGATGTCCGACGGCGCCGAGGAGATCAGCGAGATCTTGGTGTCGGAATCGAGGAACATCTCTTTCTTGTAGTTGTTGAACTTCAGGTCCTCGATGGTCTGCTCGTGATCGCTGAGTTCCTTGTTCCAGCCGGCTTTGCCGACCGCCTTGCGCATCTCGACAAAGGTCATGATGCGGGTATCGTCGCGCAGGAAATGCGTGTGCATGTCCATGATGAACTGGTCTTTGAGCGCGTTGGCGCGCTCATCGGCCATTGCCGGCGTCGCGGCTTCCGCCTTCGTCACCTCGAACAGCGGCCCATAGACCTCGTTCATCGCCACAAAAGAGGCGGCCATGCCGGCCGCGGTCTGGAAGAAGCGGCGGCGGTCCAGGCCCTGCTTGCCGCCGAGATCGTCGGCCATGGCGAGCAGCCGCGCTTCGACCTCGCGTTGCCGTTCGTTCTGCGGGTCGGGATAGAATTCGTCGCTGGAGACGATCTGGGTCGGGATCGGCGTCGGATACTGGCAGAATTCGGATGGCATCAGTGCGGCCAGTTCGGCCTCGGTCAGATTGCTGCTCACAATTGTTCTCCCTGATTGCGGCTGCCGGTTGTTTTCCGGTTCGGGCGGCGCAAAGACTAGCTCTGCTTTGGCCGCAAGCAAGCCCGTTCCGTCAGATATCGCGCGATGGTGTTGCACTGTGCAGCGCACACATCTTTTAAACGCGCGCGGGCGCTGCTAAACTTAATTTATCGGTCGAAAACTAAGAAATTGAGGAAACACCATGGCTCATTTGGAGAATTCGCTGGCGCGCCGTTCGATCATCAAGGGTGCCGGTCTTGGCCTGATCGCGGGAACGCTGGCCGACGCTCTACCTGTGCAAGAGGCGAGCGCTGCGGAAGGCGAAATCTGGAGCAGCGAGTACTGGGCCAAAAAGGGCGACATTCCGTTGTGGATGTACCGCAAGCGGCTGGGCGCGCCGAAGGCCGGCGAGCCGGCGCGGCCGGTCGTGTTCTTCGTGCACGGCTCCTCCGTCACCTCGCGTGTGTTCGACCTCAACGTGCCCGCCAAGGGCGAATATTCGGTCATGAACGAGTTCGCCCGCTACGGTTTCGACTGCTGGACCATGGACCACGAGAATTACGGCAAGTCCGGGCGCACCTCCGGCAATGCCGACATCGCCTCTGGCGTCGAAGACCTCAAGGCCGCGGCCGAGGTTCTAGCCCACGAGACCGGGCAGAAGAAGTTTCACTTTGTCGGCGAATCCTCCGGCGCGTTGCGCGCCGGCGCCTATGCGATGGCCTCGCCCGAACGGATCGACCGCCTGGTATTCGCCGCCTTCACCTACAAGGGCGAGGACTCGCCGACGCTGAAAAAGCGCGCCGAGCAGGTCGACTATTATCGCACGCACAACATGCGCAAGCGCGACCGCGACATGATCCGCTCGATTGCGACCCGCGACAAGCCCGGCACCAGCGATCCCGCCGTGATCGAGGTGCTGGCGGATGTCGAGATGCAGTTCGGCGACCAGATCCCGACCGGAACCTATCTCGACATGACCGCCAACCTGCCGGTGGTGCACCCGGACAAGGTGCTGGCGCCGGTGCTTCTGGTGCGCGGCGAATATGACGGGATTGCCGCCGTCCCCGACCTCGAAGAGTTTTACAACAAGCTGCCGAACGGCGACCGCCAGTTCGCCATTCTGCCCGGCACCGCGCATTCCGTCGTGCTAGCAATCAACCGGCAATTGTTCTGGCACGTGACACGGGCGTTTTTGACCATGCCGACGCCGATTGCGACTTAGGCATAGGTCTCTCCCCCGTCATTGCGAGCGAAGCGAAGCAATCCATCCAACCGCGGAAAGAAAGATGGATTGCTTCGTCGCTCCGCTCCTCGCAATGACGGGCGGCTAGGCTCTCCGCTCCAAAAATAATCCTAGAGCCCCTGTCGGATCGGCGTCCTCCCGTTCGTCCTCGAGTCGTCCAGGACAAACGAGGAACCCTTCATGTCAAAAATCTCTCCCTGCCTGTGGTTCGACGGCGAGGCCGAGGAGGCCGCGAAGTTCTACGTGTCGCTGCTGCCGGATTCGAGGATCGAGACGGTCCAGAAAAACACGGTCGACGGCCCAGCCGGCAAAGCGGGATCGGTGCTGGTGATGGAATTTACGCTGGCCGGCCTGCGCTTCATGGCGCTGAATGGCGGCATGCGGTTCGAATATACCCACGCCGTGTCGTTCAAGATCGACTGTGCCGACCAGGCCGAAGTCGACCACCTCTGGGACGCGCTGTGCTCAGGCGGCGGGCAGGCCGAACGCTGCGGCTGGCTGCGCGACCGCTTTGGTGTTTCCTGGCAGATCGTGCCGACGGCGCTGCCGCAATATCTCGGCGGACCTGATCGCGCCGGCGCGCAACGCGCGATGCAGGCGATGTTGGGCATGATCAAGCTCGACATCGCCGGGCTCAAGAAAGCCTATGAGGGCGGCTGATTTAACGCGCCTCGAGACGCCAGACCGAGCGTGACAGCATGACGGCGCTGCAGATCGCGGCATAGGCGACGAGCGAGGCCGTCACCATGCCCGCCAGCGCCGCCATGCCGCCGCCGAAATGGCCGACCGCGAGCCAGCCGCAGCCGGCCGCAACGGCGATGCGCACGAGCGAGGCGACGAACGGCCAGAACACGTGGCCGGCGCCCTGGGCCGCAAACGCAATGACGAAGCCGAAGCCGAGCGCGGCATAGGCCGGCGCCACGATGCGCAAATAGGTCGTGCCTTCGCGCAGCACCTCGGCATCGCGGCTGAACAGGTTGAGCCAGAGCGGCGGATGCAGGGCGACGATGGCGCCGATGCCGCCCGTCAGCACGAGCCCGACGAAGGCGCTGAGCCCTGCGATCTTCCTGGCGGGCGCGATCTCGCCGGCGCCGATGTCGATGCCGACCATGGTCAAGGTCGCCGTGCACAGCCCGAACAGGATCGGGATCATCACGTAATCGAGCCGGGAGGCGATGCCGTAGGCCGCAAGCGCCGTGGTGCCGAACAGCCCGACCGCACCGGTGACCAGGATGACGGTGAGGTTGGTCAGCACGGCATTCACGGCGGTCGGCACCTCGAGGTGGGCCAACGCGTCGCATTGATCGCGACGCAGATTCGCACGCGCACGGCGGCCGGCCGTCGCAACAAGGCGATCGCGATCTATCCGCGCCGGCGACGCAGGCTGGTCATGAAGATCGACGAGGTTGTCTGTTGCCGAGCGCGATCTTGATCGTGTCGGGCGCGCGTATGCGCTCGACCAGGAGCGGGATGCGGTCGCCGCCCCAGAACAGCTCACCGTTGAATACCATTGTCGGCACGCCAAAGACGCCGAGCGACTCGGCTTCGGCGATGATACGGTCGTGCTCGGTGCGCGCAGGACCTTTCACATAGGCCTCGAATTCGGAAGCCGAGCCTCCGAGCTCGGCGATGAGGCCGCTTATTTCCGATAGCTCGTCAAGCTCAAGCTCGTGATTCCAGAAGCGCTTGAAGATCGTATCGTGGTAGGAGCGGAAGATTCCGTGGCGCTGCGCGAACAACATGCCGGCACTTGAATAGAACGCATCGTAGACACGCCTGGTGCCCTTGAGTGTGAGGCCTTGGGCGTTGGCAAAACGGCGTGCGTCCATATAGAGGTAACGCGTCTTCCGCCAGAAGTGAGGCGTTCGCTCTTCGACGGTACCCATGAATTCCGGAATTCTGAGCGTATAGGGCAGCCATTCGAGCTCGACGCCCTCCTTCTCTTCCAGCTCGAACAGCGCGCGGTTGGCGACGAAGGCGTAGGGACTCTTGTAATCGGTGTAGATGCGTACCCGTGGCTTTTCCATCGCAGATTCCCTCAATCGAGGTTTCCAGATGAGCGCCGAGGCCGCCGATATCAGGCGGCGGCGAATGCTCCGATACGGCACAATAGCCGATAATACTCGAGCGCCTAAAGCCCTTTCCGTTCCGATCGAATCGGAACGGAGGCTCTAGCTTTTTGTTTTGACGCGTTTTCTTTACGCGAAGCGGGGCCCACTTCGCTGGAAAACGCTCTAGTAGTTGATCCGCAACCCGACGCCGCCGTGGATGGTGTTGCCGACCGGCTGCGGGCCGAGCGTGCCGTTGACGAAGAGATCGGCGACCCAGCCCTTGGTAATGCGGAAGCCGAGCCGGCCGCCATATTCGAACCAGTTCTGGTTGCCGATGGTCGGCACCACGAGGCCGTCGCCGGTCACGGTGGCGACGATGCCGGAATGCGTCGCAAACGACTGCACGAAGGCGCCGTTGATGTTGCCCTCGACGCTCGAGCCGAACAGATGCGTCCATTGTCCGCCGAGCTTGACCAGGCTGGTGCGATCGGTGCCGGTCGCGATCGAGGCGTTGAACGGATTGAACGCGACCATCGGATCCGAATAACCCGCGACGCGCTGCCACAACTGCCAGAGTTCGATCGATCCCGCGACCTCATCGCGCGGCGACAGACGGCTGATCCAGCCGGCCCTGCCGTAGACGGCGTAATCGGAGCTGTTGGTCGAACTGTCGAGCGATACCGCGCCCAGGCTCGTCACGTAGCTGCGGCTGTAGCGCACCTTCTCGAACGGCGACAGGATGGTGCCGATGTCGAAGAACGGCCGCGACGACCCCCAGTCGGCGAAATCGTAGCGCAGCGCGAACGCCCCGATCGGCGCGCTGGTGACGTGGTATCCGCCCTCGCTGTATTGGGTGTAGGCGAGGCCCGCCAGCAGCGCCAGATTGTTGGTGAGCTCCTTGCGGCCGTGGACGCCGGCCGTGAACGATCCGACCGAGCCGAAGGTGCTGATGCAGTCGGAGCAATTGATCTGCTCGTTGACACCAAGCAGCACCGAGCCGAGCACCTGGTTGGTGATCATCTGGTTGAAGCGCTGGTTGGCGAGACCGCCGATCGACGCGCCGCTGGAGCCCGCGCCGGTCGGTGTCGGTGTTGGCGTGGGGGCGATGGTAGTTGTAGGCGTCGGCGTGGGTGTCGGCGTAGGTGTTGGGGTGATGGTAGTTGTAGGCGAGGGTGTGGGCGTAGGTGTAGCTGTGGGTGTGGACGTCGGGCTCGGCGAAGGTGAGGGCGTCGGCGGCGTCGAGGGCGTAGATGTCGGCGAAGGAGACGGGCTCGGCGACGAGCAAGGCCCGATATCCCCACAGGCAACTGCGGGGCGCGTCTGCAGTTCGATCAGGACAAGCGAGAACGCCGCGGTGAGCAAGGTCGATGCGACGATGCTGCTTATGTTGAACTTCACCATGATCAGCGCCCGCACAGGATGCCGCCGTCATCGACCGGCGGGGTGATGGCGGGGGAAGCGTCCGCGTAGTCGCTGACGGTGCAGAGCCCGGCGGAGGCCGCGCAGCTTGCGGCGAAGGTCCAGGGTGCATGGTTGGTCTTGTGGATCGTGGTCTTGCCGCCGGACGCGGTGATGATTGCGGTGTCGCCGGGCTGCGTGAGCTGGATGCATTGGAAGCCGAGCGTGCAGACGCTCGAGGCGCCCTCCTGCAGCACCACGACGGTGCGGCCGCGCTGCGACAGGATGTCGAGCACGGTGCCGCGCACGCCGATCGTCGCCAGCGGCGTGGTGATCTTGTAGGCAGTCTTTTCCGAATGGCCGGTCACGAAGCGGAATGCCCCCGTGGTGAGCCGGACCGCGATGTCGCGATAGGTGTGCTCGTCGTCGAACACGGTGCGGTCGAGCTTGATCGCCGCATTGGGGCCGAGCGATAGATTGGTAGAGTCGGCCATCACCAGCCGCGTCGCGCTGTCGGCGCCGGTGCGCACCGTCTCGTCGCGCAACAGGCCATCGCCGACATTGATCGGCGTGGTCGAAGAGACCGAAACGCGCAGGACTTCGTTCTGGACGAGGACGGCTTCGCCAACGCGCGCCTGCGCGCGAGCAGGGCTCACTGAGAGGGGGCCTGCAAAGCAAAACGCGAAAATGAAAACGACGCAGCTACGCAAAATCATTTTATTACCGATCGACTCATCCCGTATCGTGCCGGATCGCGTGCGCATGCGATGTTGTAAATTTACCACAAGCACGACCCCATTTGCCCGCCCGTTAGTGACGGCGAAATCGGAATGCGTTCAAAGCATCGACTAAAATTTTTTTCTCGATCACACTCTGTGGGTGTGCAACAGCAATATCCCGTGAAAATCATCCGCAAATCCTCTTCTGGTCCAAGCACTTCGGCCACGCGGACCAGCCTTATCGCCGTCATCATTTTTTTCGCCGCGCATTTTTTGCTTCTGGTCGGCATCACCACGCCGGACAAATTCGTTTTCGACGAGGTGCATTACGTGCCGGCGGCGCGGCAAATGCTCGAACCGGTGATGCCGCAGCCGATGCTCAATCCGATGCATCCGCCGCTCGCAAAACAACTGATCGCGCTGTCGATTTGGAGCTTCGGCGACAATCCGCTGGGCTGGCGCTATCCGGGCGTGCTGTTCGGCGCGCTTGCACTGGTCGCGATCTATCTATGCGCGTTGGCGCTGTTCGCGGCGCAAGGACCCGCGATCGCCGCAGCCCTGATCGCCTTCTTCAATCAGATGCTGTTCGTGGAATCGCGGATCGCGATGCTGGACATTTTCGCGCTGGCTTTCGGCTTGCTCGCGATCGCGGCGTTTCTCCACGGCTTTCGCAAGGTGCGGCCGCATTTATGGTTCGCGCTTTCGGGTCTGGGCTTCGGCCTGTCGGTGGCCTGCAAATGGAGCGGGATGTTCCCACTCGCGGTGGCCATCGTCATCGTCGCCGCCATCAGGCTGATGCAGAGCTGGCGCACGGAATTCGCCGACGGCAATGCCGATGACTGGTATCGCCCCAACCTGTGGCCCGATTTCAGGGCCTGGCATTTTGCCGCGTGCTTCACGCTGATCCCGGCGCTTGTCTATCTTGCGACGTTCGTTCCGCTGTTCGGCTTGTCGCCATCCGAACTCTTTGAGGCGCAACGGCGCATCTTCAGCGACAACACCACGACCGCGATCGCGGGCCACACCTATATGAGCTCGTGGCCGTCCTGGCCGCTGCTCGTGCGGCCGGTCTGGTTCCTGTTCGACAAGATCGGCGACGACCGCATTGCCGCCGTGGTGTTCCTGGGTAACCCGCTGGTGCTGTGGCCGGCGCTCTTGGCGCTCGGGCTCTGCCTGCGCGACTGGATCGTGACGCGCCGCGCGGTTCCGTTCCTGATCCTCGCATTTTATGTCGGGCCGTATCTCGCCTGGGCGTTGCTGCCGCGTACGCTCGGATTTCTTTACTATTATCTGCCGCCGGCGACATTCGCTAGCGTCGCCTTGGTCTACGCGCTCTCGAAGGGCAGCGCGCTGCGCTGGCTGCTCTGGGCGTATGTCGCGATCGCCGGCGCGAGCTTCGCCGCGATGCTGCCCATTTCAGCAGCGTATGTCGGCACCTCGATGGCGACCTTCAACCGGCTCATGCTGTTTCAGAGCTGGATCTGAGCGGTGATCGCGTCCGTCGGGTTGGTTCCCGTCGGGCCTGGCCGGCGCCGACGCGCGACCTACGCTTGACGCTCGTCTTGCCGCTGGTCAAGTTTCCTGGACCTCAGAATCATCTATCACCGGTTGAAATAGGGCGAGCGGCATGTGGGCTTTCCTTGAACGGCTACTCGATTCGTCGACGCTTTCCCCACACGGCATCTGCCTGTTGTGGGAACCGGAGCTGATCTGGCTTCATGTCGCCTCCGACGCGGTGATTGCGGTCGCCTATTTTTCCATTCCGGTCGCGCTTTCGATCTTCGTCTCGAAGCGTCGTGACGTCGACTTCGGCTGGATATTTTGGGCTTTCGCCCTCTTCATCACGGCCTGCGGCGTCACCCATCTGATGTCCATCATCACGCTGTGGGTGCCGGTCTACGGCATTGAGGGCATCATCAAGCTGTTCACCGCGATGGCTTCGATCGTGACCGCCGTGATGCTGTGGCCGCTGTTGCCGAAAGTGCTGGCGCTGCCCTCGCCGACCCAATTGCGCGTCGCGGAGGCAGCCCTCGCCCGCGAAGGCCTGCAGCGGCGCGAGGCCGAAGAAATGCTGCGTCATTCGCAAAAAATGGACGCGATCGGGCAACTGACCGGCGCCGTGGCGCATGACTTCAACAATCTCTTGACGATCATCAGCGGCAATCTCGAACTCGCCCAGCGCAGCCTCAGTTCCTGGAGCGATGGCAGCCGCGAACGCCTGGCCCGCCTGATCGCTAACGCCGCCCGTGGCGCGCAGCGCGCAGCGATGCTGACCCAGCGCCTGCTTGCTTTCGCGCGGCGCCAGCCGCTCGATCCGCGGCCGATCAACGTAGGCCAGTTGATCGGAGGGATGTCCGACTTCTTCAGGCGGACGTTGGGCGAAAACATCGAGCTCGACATCGTCGGGGGTGCGGACCTGTGGCAGGTCGAGGTCGATCCCAGTCAGATGGAGGCCGCGATCCTCAATCTGGTGGTCAACGCCAAGGATGCGATGGCCGGCAAAGGCAAATTGACCATCGAGACCGGCAACGCCTTCATCGACCAGAGCTATTCGCGGCAGAACGCCGATATTCCGGTCGGAAATTATGTCCAGATATCGGTGAGCGACACCGGCAGCGGCATGTCGCGCGAGGTGCAGGAAAAGGCATTCGACCCATTCTTCACCACCAAGGAGCCCGGGCAGGGCACCGGGCTTGGCCTGAGCCAAGTGTACGGTTTCGTCAGACAATCGGGCGGGCGTGTGAAAATCTACAGCACGGTCGGCGAAGGCACGACCGTCAAGATCCATCTGCCGCGCGCGCTGGTCATAGCCGCTGCGCCCAGGGAGAGCGACGCCCCGGCGGTCGCGAGCCAGGGAAGCGAAGCCATCCTCGTGGTCGAGGATGAAGCCGATGTCAGGTCCTATCTGGTGGAGACGCTGCGCGACCTCAATTACCGGGTCCGCGAAGCATCCGACGGCACTGAGGCGCTGGCGCTGTTCGATACCGATCCGCTGCGCGTCGACCTGCTTCTGACCGACATCGTGATGCCCGGAATGAACGGCCGCCAGCTCGCCGACGAATTGCGTCGCCGTCAGCCCGAGCTCAAGGTGCTGTTCATGACCGGCTATTCACGCGACGCCGTCGTGCACCAGGGCCGGCTGGATTCCGGCGTATCGCTGCTGCAGAAGCCGCTGAACCAGACCACGCTGGCGGCGAAAATCAGGGATAGTCTCGACAAGCGCTAGCTGCCGGCGATAGACGGCAGGCAAGCCCTGCAAAACGCAATTGACAAAGGAATGGTGGGCACGGCGCGAACAGCGCCTTTGCCCACCCTACGCTGGTCGCGCATGCCGGGCGAGGCGAGAGGCCATCACCGAATCAACCTGCGCGGCTTTCGCCTGTTCAGAAAGCGAACCAGGGAATGCGGCTCCAGTAGATGCGGTGGCGATAGAAGTGCGGCAAGTAGACCGGGAACGGCTCCCAATAGGCATAGTGCCGGTAGTAATAGTGCCGGTGCGCGTAGTGCCGATGACGTCGTGGCGCGGGCTCGGCATCTGCCTGCGGTGACGACGGCTCGGCGGTCTTCGGCACGATCGACGGCCGCGGCACGCTCACAGGTGGCGGCGCGGTTGACGTTGCCGCAGGCGCTGCGGGTGCGGCGTCTTCCGCATGGCCCGGAAGGGCAGGCGCGACGACAAGAAGGGCCGCGACCGCGAGACCGGCGAAATGGGTTTTCATCTCGATCATCCCTTTTTCATCCCTTGATCATTTCGGTCACGGGACGACGCGTCAAGCGCCGACGCCGCTAAAACCTACTTCGAAGCAGTCTTGGCTTCCATGTTGACGACCTCAACGCGGCGGTTGATCGGGTCGGCTGGATCGTTGGCGTCCTTCAACTTGGTCTTGCCGTAGCCGACGGTGACGAGGTCGCTGCCGGCGAGGCCGTAATTCTGCATCAGATAGCGCTTGATGGTGTCGGCGCGGCGCTCGGAGAGATCCTGGTTGAAGGAGTCGCTGCCGATGCCATCGGTATTTCCCGCCACCACGAAGGTCGACCCGCGAAGGCTCGGATTGGAGAGCGCCTTGCCGAGTTCCTGGACGGCCTGCGTCGAGCTCTTGCTGATATCGGCCGAGTTGTAGTCGAACTGGATCTCGAGATCGATCTTCGGCTTGGTGGTCGCGATCTCCGCGATTTCCTCCCGCTCGCCGAGCGACAGCGACCGCGTCTTGCGGTTGCGGATGCTGGCAACGAAGCTCGCCTCCTTGGCCTGCACGACAGGATCGACCTGCGGGGCTCCGACCGAGAGACCGCGGGTCAAGGGCTTGGGCCGCAGTTGATTGATGATCTGATCGGCCGGGACGATGTTCTCGCCCGCCAGCGCCAGGCCCGCACTCATCGACAGCGCGGCGCAAATGGTGATCGCCTTGAGTCCGGAAAGTCCATGAAGACGGGTCATCGTCGTATCCTCGTTGTTACGCTTGATAGCGTTTGGATGCTCGGAACATAGGACGGGTTCAAAGCCCTGAATGTGAGGAAGGTCACAGGACGGGAAGACCCGGAAAGTGACGGCTTTCCGCGAGGTGTTCGGCGAAAGCTCGGCCGGGCGCCCGGTCGTTGCCGTCTTGGAATCGGTTCGATCGTCGGAGCATCGTGGGTGACCCATGTCACAGTCCGCCCGCGCGTTCCCCATCACATTGGTCGCAACGGATCGGCCCAACGGAATCGCCAATCGGCAGGGCCATCAACGGATGGTTGGATCAGGGGAGATTGGATCATGCGCTTCTGGATCGCAGCACTATCAGTCGCCGCACTTCTCTGCAGCGGCAGCGCCGCGCTTGCCGACAAGCGGGTCGCCTTTGTGGTCGGCAACGGGGCTTACCGCGCGGTGCCGCAGCTCCCCAATCCCGCGGTCGACGCCCAGGCGATGGCCCGGGTTTTGCGCAATGTCGGCTTCGACGTCGTCGAAGGCACCAATCTCACCCGCGACAAGATGACGGAAAAGCTGCGCGATTTCGGCAAGCGGGCGGAGGGCGCCGATGTCGCCGTGTTCTTCTATGCCGGCCACGGCATCGCCGTGAACGGCACCAACTATCTGTTGCCGGTCGACGCCGACCTCAAATCCGAGATGGACGTCAAGCTCGGGGCCGCCATCAATGTCGACCTGACGCTGGAGCAGACCATGGCGGATGCCAAGGTCAAGCTGGTGTTCCTCGATGCCTGCCGCGACAATCCTTTCGCGGCCAAAATCCGTTCCGCCAAGGCGACCCGCAGCGTGTCGGTGGATTCCGGCCTTGCCGAGATGAAATCCGGCCAGGGCACGCTGATCGCGTTTGCCACCGGTCCCGGACAGACCGCGCTCGACGGCGAGACCGGCACCAACAGCCCGTTCACCCGCGCCCTCGTCGCCCACATCACCCAGCCCGGCGTCGAGATCCAGCAGGCGATGACCGAGGTGCGCGCCCAGGTCAACGAAGAGACCGGCAAGAACCAGCTTCCCTGGGGCCACACCAACCTGATCGGCTCAGTCTATCTCAACCCGGCCGCGGCTCCGGCAGGCAAGACCGGTGAGGCGAATGCGCCGGCCACTCCCACGGCGCCGGTCTCCGACGTCGAGCTCGAGTTCTGGCGCTCGGTGAAGGACGCCAACAAGCCGGAAGAGCTCAACGCCTATCTCACCAATTATCCGAACGGGAACTTCAAATCCCTGGCGCTCGCCCGCATCGCCGCGCTGCAGGACGGCCCGTCGACCACGACCCGCAACCTGACGACCGCCATCGATCCCGCGACCTTTTCCCAGGAAGCCGACCAGACCTCCGAAGACCAGATCCGACTGGACAGGGGCCAGCGCCGTGACATGCAGCGCCGTCTGACCGGGCTCGGCTTCGACACCAGGGCGACCGGCAGGTTCGACGAGCAGACCCGTGCCGTGATCAAGCGCTGGCAGGCCGCGCGCGGTTATCCCGTCACCGGTTATCTCAACGCCCTTCAGCACAAGGCGCTGGTGGGTGAGATCGTCTCGACCCGCGTCGCTTCCACCGACGATTCCGACGACGACACCGTGCATCAATCGCATCACGGTGGTGGCGGCCGGCGCTATTATCGCGGCGGCGGCGGACCCGGCGCGTTCTTCGGCCACATGATGGGCGGATTGTTCCGACGGTAGAACTACGGTTGCCTCGGAACAGAAGCTGAAAGGGCGGCTTAGGCCGCCCTTTTTTTGCTAATGAAGCCTGATAGTTTCGCCGCAGTGATAGCGTCGCAATGCCGTCGCCGCGCCGCCGAGGTGCGAACAAGAAATCGGCCAGATGCGCGGTTACCAAGGCCATTCGTCGACAAAAATAAGAACGAGACCAACAAGAAAAGCCAAGACAGCGAAGCAGGGGCCGTGTTTCCTTCCGTCAAGCGACAAAATGAATACCTGGGGTATCGTGCCGGCACACCGGACCGGACAGTGTTGATGAGCTCGATGCCGGTGTTGGTCGGCGCGGCGATGATTGCGGCGTCGATCCTGCTCTCCACCTTGGTCGCCGCACTCGGCAACCGCTATGTCGGGATCGAAGGCCCAACCGAGGACTCAGCCTGGTTGATCGACCGCCTGACCGGCAGCGTCTACCGCTGCGAGGCGCCCGCGCGCGGCAAGGCCTCCTGCGACGTCGACATCGCGACCGGCAGCATTGCCGCGCGGCCAAAGCCTTAGCGCAACTTCCATTTCAGCGGCTTCATCCTTCGAGACGCATCGCGTTGCGATGCTCCTCAGGATGAGGTCTCAGACCCTCATGGTGAGGAGCGCCTCTTCGCGCGTCTCCGGACGATGCTTCGCATCGCTCGGAGAACCATGAGGCCACGGGAGAAGCGGCGGTCATCGTTCCGCTTCAAGCCCTCGCAGGCACGATGCTCGCCGCCTGCTCGCCGATGAATTGCCAGAGCCGGTTCGCGATCGGGCCGTGCGGCGCGTGGCGCAGCCGCGCGGCCACGAGCTCGGCCTCGCCGCCGCGGAAGTGCTTGCCTGTGATCGGCAGCAGGCGCTTGTCGCGCAGGTCGCGTTCGATCAGATAGCGCGGCATGTGTCCCCAGCCCATGCCCTGCAGGATAAGTTCGCGTTTCATCAACTGATCGCTGACGGTCCAGCTCCGTGCGCCCTCGAGCAGATAATAGTCGCGCGGCGGCGAATGGCGAGCGCTGTCGCGGATCACGCATTGCACGTAGTCGCGCATCGCTTCCGGCGTGATCGACTTCGTGATCGGGAAGCGCAGGAAATTCGGCGCCACCACCGGCACGATCTTCACCGCGAACAGGTCGATGAATTCGAGCCGCGGATCGGCCTTGTCGATGTGATGCAGGATGAGGTCGGCCTCGCCGTCGAGCAGGCGCTCCAGGGGACCCGAGATCGCCTCGAACTGAAGGTGCAGCCGGGTTGAGGGAAGGCTGTCGAAGAAGCTGCGCAACAGCGCCAGCGTTTCCGGGAGCGGGCTGACATCGCCGACCACAACGCTCAGCTCGCTTTCCTCGCCCATCGCAAGCTGGGCAGCGTGATCGCGCAGCCGTTCGGCTTCCTGCAGGAACAGCCGCGCGCGTTGGTGGAACGACCGGCCCGCCTCCGTCAACGTCACGCGATAGCCGCTGCGGTCGAGCAGGGTGAGCCGCAACTGGGCTTCCAGATTCTTTACCGAGGACGATACGCTTGGCTGCGACCGCGAGAGTTTTTCGGCGGCCGCCTGAAAACTGCCTTCGCCGACCACGGCCTCGAAACATCGCAATTGGTGAAGCGTGAGGCCGTCCATCATGATCCATGAATTCGATGAAGTTGATCGAAATTATATTCTTTTATTGAATAGTTCAATTCCCCAGTCTGGGCCTCGTTCAACCAGGGAGACCAGACCATGCGTGCCATCGTCATCAAGCAATATGGAGGACCGGAGGTTCTCGCCGTCGAGGAGCGGCCGGACCCCGAACCGAAGCCCGGTCATGTCGTGATCGAGGTGAAGGCGTTCGGCCTCAACCGGGCGGAGTCCTACATGCGCTCGGGCGCCTGGGGCGACGTCGCCGAGATCACTGGCATTGAATGCGTCGGCATCGTTAGATCGGACCCCGACGGCAGGTTCGCGCCCGGCCAGAAGGTCGCCGCGCTGATGGGCGGCATGGGCCGGCTCATCAACGGCAGCTATGCCGAGATCACCAGCGTGCCCGCGACCAATGTCGTCGCGGTGGTCACGAACCTGCCGTGGGAGGAGTTCGCCGCCATCTCCGAATCCTACGCCACCGCGTGGAGCGGGGTGCGCGAAAACCTGGCGCTGCTGCCCGGCCAGACGCTGGTGGTTCGCGGCGCCACCTCCTCGCTCGGCCAGGCGGCCATCAACATTGGGGTCGATCTCGGCGCGCGCGTGATTGCCACGACCCGCAATGCCGCGCGCGCTGCGATGCTGGAAGCGCTTGGAGCCAGCGAGGTTCTGCTGGAGTCGCCTGAATTGTCGAACCAGGTCCGCAAAACCCATCCCAGAGGGGTCGATGCGGTGCTTGACGTGATCGGCAACTCGACGGTGCTGGATTCGCTGGCGATGGCGCGCCGGGGCGGGCGGGTCTGCGTGGTCGGCCTGCTCGATCACGTGGCCTCGATTGGCGACTTCAACCCGCTGTTCCAGATGCCGCATGCCGGCGTTCATTTCTCGGGCTTCGTGAGCTGGTCGCTGGGCACGCCCGACTGTCCGCTGTCCGGCATTCCCTTCCAGGGCATTATCGACCGGGTCGCCACCGGCACCTATAAGGCGAAACCTGCGAAGGTCTTCGCCTTTGAGAACATAGGGGCGGCCCATCGGCTGATGGAATCCAACGAGGCCAACGGCAAGATCGTCGTCCGGCTCTGAACGCGGGGTTTGGGTTCGCGCAGCCGGCGCGGGGCTGTCGTTGCGCCGCAACACAACTCATAAAAATGTCGTCTTGCAGAAACGTTGCTGGTGGAAAATACGTATCCCGTTTGCCAGCACAGTGCTGGTTTCATTCTCAGCGAGGTTCAGATGAGGATTTTGATCGCCGCCGCCATGCTTTCTGTTTTCGCCTTCACGCCGGCTTCGGCAGCCATGATGGCCTGCACCGCCGACAACATGATGAAGTCCACCGCGATGATGGCTCCCGGTCAGAACGATGCCAACAAGGAAATGGCCATGGCCAACACGGACATGAGCAACGGCAAGATGAAGAGCGCCTGCATGCACTATATGAAGGCGCAGAAGATGAGCATGGCGAAGTAGAAGCGTCGCCGGATTTTCGTTTTTTCCCGGCCGCGTTGCGCAACAGCAGCGCGGCCTTTTCGTCGGCCTCTCGGTTGCTCACCCGAATCCGGCTACAAGGGTCGGGTGATGTCCTCTACCGCCAAACTCCATCCTCTGACCCAAGCCGATGCCAGACGCATCTGGCTGCGCGCGCAGCGGCTCGACGTGCGAGCGCCGTTCGGCGATGGGCCGCAGGCCGTGGCGGACGCGGTCGCCCATCTCGGCTATGTGCAGATCGACACCATCAACGTCATCGAGCGCTGCCACCATCACATCCTGTGGACCCGCATTCCCGACTACCGGCGCGCCGATCTGCGCCAGGCCCAGAGCGTCGACAAAAGCGTGTTCGAATACTGGACCCATGCGCTGTCTTACGTGCCGTCGGCGGATTTCCGCTTTTTCATCCCCGACATGCGGCTGCACAGGCGCGAGGGGCACAAATGGTTCGCTTCGGTCAAGCCTACCGACACCCGCAAGGTGATGCGGCTGTTGCGCGAGGGCCGGCTTACCATCCGCGACATCGAGGACGACGTGCTGACCGAAAAGGAGCATCTGTGGGCGAGCCGCAAGCCGTCGAAGCGCGCGCTGCAGCTTGCGTTCTATACGGGCGCGGTCACGGTCTCCGAGCGCAACGGCATGCTCAAGACCTATGATCTGATGCCGCGGCATTTCGGCTGGGACCAGCCGCCCAAGGCCGCCTCCGCCGCCGAGATCGGCGCCTACCTGCTCGACCGCGGCTTGCGTTCGCAGGGCGTTGTTTCTCTCGATTCGGTCTGCCATCTCGACGCGCCGAGCAAGTCGAGGGTGCGGCGGCTGATCGAGGCGAGGGTGCGGCGCGCCGAGCTGGTTCCGGTCGCGCTCGAGGGCGCCGGCAAACAGGAGCACTGGGCGGCGCCGGCGACGCTCGCGAATGCAGGCGAGGGCGGCTTCGAGCTCGCGCACATCCTCTCCCCGTTCGATCCCCTGATCATCCAGCGCAAGCGGACCCATCTCATCTTCGACTACGAGCACCGCTTCGAGGCCTATGTACCGAAGGACAAACGCAAGTTCGGCTATTTCGCGTTGCCGGTCCTGGTCGGCGAGGACATCGTCGCGGCGCTTGATCTGAAGACCGACCGGGCGAACAGGAAAGTCCTGCTGCAGAAATGGAATTGGGTCGGCAAGGGCAAGAGCGCGAAAGGCGACGCACGCAAGGAATTGAAGCGCCGCATCGAGGAGGAATTGCACCGCTTCGAGCGGTTTCAGTTGGCGGAGTGAATTTCGGCGGCGAGGCGGACTATTGCATCCCGCGCATCGCGCTCCGCTCTTCGCGAATACGCCGCGTTCGCGATCGCGGGTGCCGGTTTCCACCGTGATCGGCGCACCGGTTTCCGGGCTCGGGCTCGACGGGCTCGGCTTTTGCGAGAGCGACGAAAGATATTGTCATGGTCAATATCCCTGCCCGGCTTGGGGCGTAGCGGTACTCGTTAACGCTCACGAAATGATGATAACTGACGATTATTGACTTTCATCACTAAACACTCGACACTCTCCCTCAGGTTCAGCCGAGGGAGTGTCCGATGTTGATTCGGTCGGTTTTAGATAGCTATTCCAGGCTCTTAGCTGGAGCGGCATTGGCTTTGGTGGCGATTTCGCTGGCCGGCTGCAACGATACCGTCGCGCAAAAGGCCGAGCCGCCGCGGCCGGTTCTGGTCGCGACCGCGCATTATGAGGCCGAGACGCCGGAGCGCAGCTTTGTTGGCACCATCCGCCCCCGGATCGAGGCCGACATGGGCTTTCGGGTGCCCGGCAAGGTCGCCAAGCGTCTGGTCGAGGTCGGCCAGACCGTCGAAATCGGCCAACCGCTGGCGACCCTCGATGAGATCGATCTCAAGCTGCAGGCTGAGCAGGCGGTAGCCGAATTCACTGCCGCGACCGGCGTGCTGGCGCAGGCCGCCGCGGCCGAAGTCCGCGCCAAGGACCTGCGTGCCAAGGGCTGGGCGACCGATGCGCAACTCGATCAGGCCAAGGCCACGGCGGATGAGGCGCGCGCGCGGCTCAATCGCGCCGAACGGTCGGTCGATCTGACCAAGAACTCGCTGTCCTATGCGACATTGGAGGCCGATACCCGCGGTGTCGTCACCGCGACCCTGATCGAGCCGGGCCAGGTCGTGGCCTCCGGCCAGACCGCGATCCGCGTGGCGCGCTTCGGCGAGAAGGAAGCCGTCGTCGCGATCCCCGAAACGCTGGTGGACCGCGCCAAGACCGGCACCGCGCAGGTGACGCTGTGGTCCGAGCCCAACAAGAAATACGCGGCAAAGCTGCGCGAGATCTCGCCCAGCGCCGATCCAGCCACGCGCACCTATCTCGCAAAGTTCTCGCTGCCCGGCGCCGGTGACAATGTCGAGCTCGGCATGACCGCGACGCTCACGCTCGCCGATCCCGCGACGACCCGTGTCGCGCGGTTGCCGCTGTCGGCGCTGTTCAACGAAGGCACCGGTCCCTCGCTCTACGTCGTCGACGACAAGGGCGAGGTGACGCTGAAGCCGGTTACCGTCAAGTCTTACGAGAGTGGCGACGTCGTCATCACTGGCGGCGTCGACGAGGGCGCCAGGATCGTCACGCTCGGCGTGCAGAAGCTCGATCCGAGCCAGAGGGTCCGGGTGGTCTCGTCGCTATCGTTCTAGCGAATTCCCGTCATTGCGAGGAGTGAAGCGACGAAGCAATCCACAAACGAACTCGATCGAAATTGCTTCGCTTCGCTCGCAATGACGCCAGAGAGTAAGTGCCGTTTTTTGAAATTCATGCCCGGGAAGATCATGCCTGGAGCGTTCAACGGAGTGGTGCGATGAAACGGTTCAATCTTTCCGCCTGGGCGGTCAGCCATCCTGCGCTGATCCTGTTCCTGATGGTGGCGCTCGGTGTCGCCGGCTTCTTCTCCTATCAGAAGCTCGGCCGCGCCGAGGATCCGTTCTTCACGGTGAAGGTGGTCAACGTCTCGGCGATCTGGCCGGGCGCGACCGCGGCCGAGATGCAGACCCAGGTTGCCGACCCCATCGAGAAGAAGCTGCAGGAATTGCCGTACTTCGAGAAGGTGCAGACCTATTCGAAGCCGGCGTTCACGGCGATGCAGGTCACCTTCCGCGACTCGACGCCGGCAAAGGACGTGCCCTACCTGTTTTATCTCTTGCGAAAAAAACTCGTCGACGTGCAGGGCGACTTGCCGGCAGGCCTGCTCGGCCCCGTCGTCAACGATGAGTTCTCCGACGTCGATTCCATTCTCTATATGATGACCGGCAGCGGCGCCGACTACGCCCAGTTGAAAAAGGCGGCCGAAGGCCTGCGCCAGCGGCTGCTGAAGGTGACCGGCGTCACCAAGGTCGACGTCTACGGCACCCAGGACGAGCGCATCTTTGTCGAGTTCTCGCATGCCAAGCTCGCCACCCTCGGCATCACCCCGCAGGCGCTGTTCGATTCGCTTGCCAAGCAAAACAATGTCGTGCCGGCCGGAACGGTGGAAACCACCTCGCAGCGCGTGCCGCTGCGCGTCACCGGCGCGCTCGATGGCGCCAAGGCGGTCGCTGAAACCCCGGTCGAGAGCAACGGCCGCGTGTTCCGGCTCGGCGATATCGCAACCGTCACCCACGGCTTCGTCGATCCGCCGACCTTCAAGGTGCGCCAGGAAGGCAAGCCCGCGATCGGCATCGGCGTGGTCACCGCCAAGGGCGCCAATATTCTGGAGCTCGGCAAGGATGTCGCCGCCGCCACCGACGAATTCATGAAGGCGGTGCCGCAGGGCATCAATGTCGACCTGATCGCCGACCAGCCCAAGGTGGTCGAGCATGCCGTCGGCGAGTTCGTGGACTCCTTCATCGAGGCGCTCGCGATCGTGCTGTTCGTCTCGTTCCTGGCGCTCGGCTGGCGCACCGGCATCGTGGTTGCGGCCTCCGTGCCGCTGGTGCTCGCGATCGTCTTCATCGTGATGAATTCGATGTCGCTCGATCTGCACCGCATTACGCTGGGCGCGCTGATCATCGCGCTCGGGCTACTCGTCGACGACGCCATCATCGCGGTCGAGATGATGGTGGTGAAGATGGAGCAGGGCTGGGACCGCGTTAAGGCGGCGTCCTTTGCCTGGGAATCCACCGCGTTTCCGATGCTGACGGGAACGCTGGTCACCGCGGCGGGATTCCTGCCGATCGGCTTTGCCAATTCGGCCGTGGGCGAATATGCCGGCGGCATCTTCTGGATCGTGGCGATCTCGCTGGTCGCCTCCTGGTTCGTCGCGGTGATCTTCACGCCTTATATCGGCGTCAAGCTGTTGCCCAACATCACGGTCCATCACAACCACGATCCGCACGCGGTCTACGAGACCCGGATGTATCGCGGCCTTCGCGCCGTGATCCAGTGGTGCGTCAACCACCGCATCACCGTGGTGGCTGCGACCGTCGGCATTTTCGTGACGTCGATCGTGGCGTTCGGCCATGTGCAGCAGCAATTCTTCCCGCTCTCCGAGCGGCCCGAGCTGTTCTTGCAGTTGCGGCTTCCGGAAGGCACCGCCTTCAACGTCACGGAAAAGGCGGTGAAGGAGGCCGAAACGCTGCTCAAGGACGACAACGACATCGCGACCTACACTTCCTATGTCGGGCAGGGCTCACCGCGGTTCTGGCTCGGCCTCAATCCGCAATTGCCGAACGAAGCCTTTGCCGAAATCGTGATCGTTGCGAAAGACGTGAAGGCGCGCGAGCGGATCAAGGCAAAAATCGAGAACGCGGCCGCGGACGGCTTTTTGTCGGAGGCGCGCGTGCGCGTCGACCGCTTCAATTTCGGCCCGCCGGTCGGCTTCCCCGTGCAATTCCGCGTGATCGGCCCCGACACAGGAAAGGTACGCGAGATCGCTTATCAGGTGCGCGACATCGTCAAGGCCAATCCCAACGTCAAGGACCCGCAGCTCGACTGGAACGAGCAGTCGCCTTATCTCAAGCTCGTGGTCGATCAGGATCGCGCCCGTGCGCTGGGCTTGACCCCGCAGGACGTCTCGCAGGCGCTCGCCATGCTGATCTCGGGTGCCCCGGTCACCACTATACGCGACGGCATCGAGAAGGTCGGCGTCGTCGCCCGCGCGGTGCCCTCGGAGCGGCTCGACCTCGCCCATGTCGGCGATCTCACCGTGACCTCGCGCAACGGGGTTGCCGTGCCCCTGCAGCAGATCGCCAAAATCGAATATTCCCACGAGGAGCCGATCCTGTGGCGGCGCAACCGCGACATGGCGATCACCGTGCGCGCCGACGTCAATGACGGCGTGCAGGCACCCGACGTGACCAACCAGATCTGGCCGAAACTGCAGAACATCCGCGACCACCTCGAGCCGGCCTACCGGATCGAGGCGGGCGGGGCATTCGAGGAATCCGCCAAGGGCAACGCGTCGATCTTCGTGCTGTTTCCGGTCATGGTCATCGTCATGCTGACGCTGCTCATGATCCAGCTGCAAAACTTCTCGCGGCTGATCCTGGTGTTCCTGACGGCGCCGCTCGGCATCGTCGGCGCGTCGCTGGGGCTCAACGTCGCAAAGCAGCCGTTCGGCTTCGTGGCGCTGCTCGGACTGATCGCGCTCGCCGGCATGATCATGCGCAACGCCGTGATCCTGGTCGACCAGATCGAGACCGACGTCGCCCACGGTCTGACCCGGAAGGAGGCCATCGTGGAAGCCACCGTCCGGCGCGCCCGTCCGGTGGTGCTGACCGCGCTTGCCGCGATCCTCGCCATGATACCGCTGTCGCGTTCGGCGTTCTGGGGGCCGATGGCGATCACCATCATGGGCGGTTTGTTTGTTGCAACCTTCCTGACCTTGCTGTACCTGCCGGGTCTCTACGCCCTCTGGTTCCGCAAGAGCCTTGAGGAAAGCGGCGCTGGGAGAGAGGTCGATCTTGCGCCGCAACATCAACAGCAGCCCGCATTTCCGCTTGCTGAGGCCGCGGAATAATTGAACATTGAGCACTGCACATGACGCTGGTTTCTGAACATGTCGAGCCGGACACGCGAGAACGCATTCTCGTGGTGGCGGAGCGTCTGTTCCGCCAGATCGGCTATCAGAAGACCACCGTCGCCGACATCGCCAAAGAACTGCGCATGAGCCCGGCCAACGTGTACCGCTTCTTCGAGTCGAAGAAGGCGATCCATGAGAGCGTCGCGCGCAGCCTGATGGGCGAGGTCGAGGAGGCGGCCAAGGCCGTTGTCGCGAGGCCCGGCCCGGCGGCCGCCCGCATGAGGGAGCTCCTGACCACCATCCATCGCATGAACTCGGAGCGCTATGTCGGTGATTCCAAGCTGCACGAGATGGTCGAGATCGCGATGGAGGAGAGCTGGGAGGTCTGCATGGCGCATATGCAGACCGTCACCGAGAGCATCGCTGGCGTGATCGCCCAAGGCGCGGCGTCCGGCGAATTCGAGGCGCCCGACGTGCCGCTCGCTGCGCTATGCGTCTGCACCGCGATGATGCGATTCTTCCACCCGCAGATGATCGCGCAGGCCATGAACAAACCCGGACCGTCGATCGATCAGATGATCGACTTTGTCCTTGCGGGGCTGGCGCCGCATAAGGAATCGTAGTTTTTTCGCGTCATTGCGAGCGCAGCGAAGCAATCCATCGGCCCGCAAAACGTGATATGGATTGCTTCGTCGCTCTGCTCCTCGCAATGACGGAAACAAACAGGAAGTTTTGGTGACGAAAGACCTGCACTACTACGAACCCTCCCAGGGCCACGGCCTCAAGCACGATCCCTTCAACGCCATCATCGCCCCGCGCCCGATCGGCTGGATCTCTTCGCGCGACAGCAAGGGCAATATCAATCTCGCGCCCTATAGTTTCTTCAACGGCTTCTGTTACAAGCCGCCGATCATCGGCTTCTCGTCGACGTCGTGGAAGGACAGCGTCGGCAATATCCAGGAGACCGGCGAGTTCGTCTGGAATCTCGCCACCAAGGATCTGGCCAAGCAAATGAATGCCACGGCCGCCCATGTCGCCCACGATGTCAGCGAGTTCAAGATCGCGGGCCTCACCGCCGCGCCCAGCAAGCTTGTCAACGTGCCTCGGGTCGCCGAAAGCCCGGTGTCGTTCGAATGCAAGCTGACGCAGATCATCCAGTTGCAGGGCGCCGACGGCAAGAAGGCCGAGGCTTGGCTGACGCTCGGCGAAGTCGTCGCCGTCCATATCGACAAGGCCATGATCAAGGACGGCGTCTACCAGACGGCACTGGCGCGCCCGATCGTGCGGGCGGGCCGGAGGGGCGATTATTTCGAAATCCGCCCCGAGGCGATGTTCGAGATGGTACGGCCGGACTGATCTCCTTTCGTCCCACTCTCCCTTCCCCCTCGCCCCGCTCTTCCGCGGGGAGAGGGGCGGGGTGAGGGGCTCTCTCCGCGGACTGTGCTCATGGAGAGAGCCCCTCACCCGAAATTCGCTTGTGCGAATTTCGACCTCTCCCCGCGAAGGGCGGGGAGAGGCGAAGAAACAGACCCGCGCCCGCATCTCCGGAACCGGAGCTGCATCTTGCCGTTATCGGGTTGCGATCAAACTCGTCCTATTTTCGAGGATAAGTGCCATCTCAATCTTTACGCTTTCCGCTAAAGTTTAGGTCGCCTTTTGGCGGCGCGAAGCGCATGTATCGCGCCGATGCTCGAAAACCCCTGTGAAGGAAATCGCCAGAGGAAACCACCATGAGCACGTTTCGCCGCGACTTCATCACCAAGCCGATCTTTTCCTGGGCCAGCGGCGTGCTGCCGCCGATGTCGGATACCGAGCGCGAGGCGCTGGAAGCCGGCGATGTCTGGTGGGACGCCGACCTCTTCACCGGCAATCCCGACTGGGCGAAGCTGTTGGCCTATCCGCAGGCAACGCTGACGGCGGAAGAAAAGGCCTTCCTCAACGGCCCGGTCGATGAGCTCTGCGCCATGCTCGATGACTGGAAGATCAATTGGGAATGGCGCGACCTGCCGCCGGAAGCGTGGGACTTCATCAAGCGCCACAAATTCTTCGGCATGATCATCCCGAAAGAATATGGCGGGCTCGGCTTCTCGCCCTATGCGCATTCCGAAGTCGTGCGCAAGCTGTCCTCGCGCTCGCTCACGGCGGCCGTGACCGTGATGGTGCCTAATTCGCTCGGGCCGGGCGAATTGTTGATGCACTTCGGCACCCCCGAGCAGCAGCAGAGATGGCTGCCGCGCTTGGCCGACGGGCGCGACATTCCCTGCTTCGGCCTGACCAGCCCGGAAGCCGGTTCCGATGCCGCCTCGATGATCGACAGCGGCATCATCTGCAAGGGCAATTTCGAAGGGCGTGAGGTGCTGGGCCTCAAGCTCAAATGGCACAAGCGCTACATCACGCTCGGTCCGGTCGCGACGCTGCTTGGTCTGGCCTTCAAGGCCTACGATCCCGATCACCTCTTGGGCCCGAGGGAAGAGCTCGGCATCACGGTTGCGCTGATCCCGACCGATCTGCCGGGTGTTGAGATCGGCCGCCGCCATCTGCCGGCAATGCAGGTGTTCCAGAACGGCCCGAACTGGGGTCACGACGTTTTCATCCCGCTTGATTACATCATCGGCGGCCAGGAGCGGATCGGCCAAGGCTGGAAGATGCTGATGACGGCGCTGGCCGCCGGCCGCGGCATCTCGCTGCCATCGCTGTCGGCGGCGGGTGCCGCCTACGCCGCGCGCACCACCGGCGCCTACGCCCGCGTCCGCGAGCAGTTCGGCATTTCCATCGGAAAATTCGAAGGCATCGAGGAGCCGCTCGCCCGCATCGCGGCCACCGCCTATCTGCTCGACGCCGCGCGCAGGCTCACCTGCGCCGCGCTTAACCAGGGGCATCATCCCGCCGTCATCTCCGGCATCATGAAACTGCAGGCGACCGAGCGGATGCGGATCGCGATCGACGACGCCATGGATATTCATGCCGGCAAGGCCGTGATCGACGGCCCGCAGAATTACCTGGGAAACCTCTATCGCTCGGTGCCGGTCGGCATCACGGTGGAGGGCGCCAACATCCTCACCCGCAACCTGATCGTGTTCGGGCAGGGCGCGATCCGCGCGCACCCATATCTCTTGGAGGAAATGAACGCGCTCGGCGATGAGGACCACGCGCGAGGCCTCGACGCGTTCGACAAGGCGTTCTGGAAACATGTCGGCCACAGCATCACCACGCTGTTCCGCGCCTGGGGCCGGAGCTGGAGTTTTGGTCTGTTCGCGCCCGCGCCCGACGCCGGCGAGGCGAGTTCCTTCTATCGCCAGCTCTCGCGCTATGCGTCGGCGTTTGCGCTCTGCGCCGACATGGCGCTGCTCACGCTCGGTGGCGCCTTGAAGCGCAAGGAGATGCTGTCGGCGCGGTTCGGCGACATCCTCTCCGAACTGTACCTGCTGTCCGCCGCGCTAAAGCGCTGGCAGGACGAGGGGCGGCAACACGAGGACTTTGCCGCGCTGGAATGGTGCATGGCGACGGGTTTCCGCACCATCGAAAATCGCTTCGCAGAAATCTGCGCCAACTTGCCGAACCGTTTTGTCGGCGTGATTCTAAAGTTCCTGATCCAGCCGTTCGGCGCCCGCGTGCTCGGTCCTTCCGACCGCGTGGTGCACGCATGCGCCCAACTGGTGCTGGAGCCATCGATTGCGCGCGATCGGCTGACGCCGGATCTGTCGCATGTCGAGGACGACCGCGGGCTGGCTCGCCTCGAAAAGGCATTCCGGCTCGTGACCTGCGCCGAGGACGTGGCGCGGAAGATGCATGCCGCGCGTCTGCACGACTGGCAGGAGGCCGTCGCGAAGGGCGTCATCACGCAAGGCGAAGCGGGCAGGATTGCGGCCGCGCAAGAGGCGGTTGCGAAGGTGATCGAGGTCGACGATTTCGCAGCCGAGGCGCTGTCGCCGATTTACAAAAAGGCCGCCGACGTGCATCAGTTTTTCCAGGAACTGGGTGAGCAGAGGGCGGCGAGCTGATGGCGCGACCGATCTATATTGTCGACGGCAGCCGGACGCCGTTCCTGAAAGCGCGCTCCGGTCCCGGCCCGTTCACCCCAGTCGATCTCGCCGTGCAATGCGGACGGCCGCTGCTTGCGCGCCAGCCGTTCAAGCCGACCGAGTTCGATCAGGTCATCCTCGGCTGCGTCAACGTGATCGCGGACGAGATGAACCCGGCCCGCGTCGCGGCGCTGCGGCTCGGCATGGGCGAATCCATGGTCGCCTTCACCGTGCAGATTAATTGCGGCTCCGGCATGCAGTCGATCGACACGGCCTACCGCTATATCCGCGAAGGCGTCTCGAACCTGATCCTGGCTGGCGGCACCGAGGCGCTGAGCTACGCGCCGCTGGTTTGGCCGGCAGCCGGTGTGCGCTGGTTTGCAGGGTTGGCGGGCGCCAAGGGCATCGGCGCAAAAATCATGGCAGTGCTGAAGGCGCGGCCGAAATATTTCAAGCCGATCATCGGGCTCGAACGCGGGCTGACCGATCCGATCACCGAATTGAACATGGGACAGACTGCCGAAGTCGTCGGGCACCTCTTTGGCATCACGCGCGCGCAATCCGATACTTACGCGGCCGAAAGCCACAAGCGGCTCGCCAATGCGCAGGCGCAGGGTTTTCTCAAAGGCGAGGTTGAAACCGCTTTTGCCCGCGACGGCAAGTTTTACGATCACGACGACGGCGTGCGGCCGGACTCGACGCCGGAGACGCTGGCAAAACTGAGGCCCGTGTTCGAGCGCCCCTGGGGCCAGGTCACCGCCGGCAATTCGTCCCAGATCACCGACGGCGCATCCTGGGTGATCCTGGCCTCGGAAGATGCCGTCGCCAAGCACGGCCTGACGCCAAAGGCCGTGATCCTCGACAGCCAGTGGTCGGCGCTCGACCCCTCCATCATGGGCCTCGGCCCGGTGCTGTCGGCAACCGCGATTCTGAAACGCAACAATCTGACCTTGCAGGATATCGAGACCTGGGAATTGAACGAGGCGTTTGCGACCCAGGTCCTCGGCTGCCTCGCCGCATGGAACGACGAGAAATTCTGCCGCGAGATTCTGGGCCTTGACGGCGTTGCCGGCGAGATCGATCAAACAAAACTCAATGTCGATGGCGGTGCGATCAGCCTCGGCCATCCCGTCGGCACCTCGGGCAACCGCATCGTGCTGCATCTCGTCAACGCGATGAAGCGGCTGGGCACGCGGCGCGGCGTTGCCACCGAATGCATTGGCGGCGGGCAGGGCGGCGCCATGCTGATCGAGACGGTGTGATCATGGAATCGAGGATCATCGACGTTCTCGGCGATCGTTTGCTCGCGCTCGGCCCGAAGTGGGAGGCGACTGGCCCCTATCGCCATTTCAAGTTGACGCGCGATGCCGACGGTGTCGCCTGGCTGTTGTTCGACCGCGAGGGCTCCAGCGCCAACACGCTGTCGGCCGACGTGCTGGAGGAATTCGATCAGGTACTCGCTGCGCTGGAAAGCCAGCGTCCCGCCGGCCTCGTCATTCGTTCCGCGAAAAAATCCGGTTTCATCGCCGGCGCCGACGTCAACGAGTTTCGCGGCGCGACCGATCCGAGCGTGGTCGAGACGGCGATCAGCCGCGCCCATGCGGTGATCGATCGGCTCGAAGCGTTGCGCGTTCCGAGCGTGGCTGTGATCCACGGCTTCTGCCTTGGCGGCGGCCTCGAAGTTGCGCTCGCCTGCCAGTCGCGGATCGCGATCGACGGTGCGCGCTTCGGTTTTCCAGAAGTGATGCTGGGACTGCATCCGGGCCTCGGCGGCACTGCGCGCTTCACGCGTTTGATCAATCCGACGCAAGCGATGACGTTGATGTTAACCGGCAGAACCATCGATGCGCGCCGGGCAAAATCGCTTGGGCTGGTCGATGCCGTGGCACAGGAGCGCCACGTGCTGAATGCGGTGAAGGACGCGGTGTTCGGCAGGCTCAAGCGCGCGCAGCCGGGCCTTTTGAACACGGTGCTCAATTCAGGCACCGCGCGCGGCTTTCTCGCCTCGCGCATGCGCCGCGAGGCGGCCAAGGCAGCCTCGCCAGAGCATTACCCCGCGCCCTATGGATTGATCGATCTCTGGGAAAAGCACGGCGGCGACGAGGCCGCGATGCTATCAGCGGAGAAGAGCTCGTTCGCGCATCTGATGGTGACGCCGACCGCGCAGAACTTGATCCGGGTGTTTTTCCTGCGCGAGCAGATGAAGAAGCTTGCCGGGAACGACAACAAGATCGGCCATGTTCACGTCATCGGCGCCGGTGCCATGGGTGGCGATATCGCCGCCTGGTGCGCCAACGAGGGGATGCGGGTCACGCTCGCCGACATGAAACCGGAGCCGATCGCGGGCGCGATCAAGCGCGCCGCCGAGCTGTTCGGCAAGATCATTCGCAAACCCACCGACGTCCGTGACGCGCTCGACCGGCTGATGCCGGACATGGAAGGCGAGGGCGTGCGCAGCGCCGATCTCGTCATCGAAGCGGTGCCGGAAAAGTTGGAGCTGAAGCAGAAGGTCTATGCCTCGCTGGAACCGAAGCTGAAGCAGGGCGCGATCCTTGCCACCAACACCTCCAGCATCCCGCTGCAGGATCTGCGCACCACCTTGCAGAAGCCCGAGCGGCTGCTGGGCCTGCATTTTTTCAATCCCGTCTCGCGTCTGCAATTGGTCGAAGTCGTCAGCCACGACGGCACCGACGCGCAGCTCCTGAAGGAGGCGCTCGCCTTCGTCGGCGCCATCGACCGATTGCCGCTGCCGGTCAAGAGCTCGCCGGGCTTTCTCGTCAACCGCGCGCTGACGCCTTACATGCTGGAAGCGATGGTGATGCTGGACGAGAAGATCGACAAGTCCTTGATCGACGCGGCGGCCGAAAAATTCGGCATGCCGATCGGGCCGATCGAGCTCGCCGACCAGGTCGGGCTCGACATCTGCCTCGACGTTGGCGACATGCTGCGCTCGAAATTCGGCGATGCTCTGCCGCCGACGCCGGCCTGGCTGCGCGATATGGTCAACAGGGGTGAACTCGGACGCAAAACGGCCAAGGGCTTTTACACGTGGCGCGATGGCAAGGCCGACAAGACTGTAACCCTGCAATCCACAGCGCAGCCGACTGACGAGATGATCGACCGCCTGATCCTGCCGATGTCGAACGTCTGCGTCGCTTGTTTGCGCGAAGGCATCGTCGACAATGCCGATACCGTCGACGGCGCCATGATCTTCGGCACCGGCTATGCGCCGTTCCGCGGCGGACCGCTGAATTATGCGCGCACGCGCGGCGCTGAGAATGTCGCGTCCACCTTGCGCGCGCTTGCCGCGAAGTTCGGCGACAGGTTTACCCCCGACGCGGGCTGGGAGAATTTCAAGTGACCGACACCCAGGCCGTTCACGCGCCGCCAAATGCGGAAATCGAGCCGTGCGGCGACCTCTGCACCCGCACGCTGGCGATGCCGGCCGATACCAACGCCAACGGCGATATTTTTGGCGGCTGGCTGCTGAGCCAGATGGATATCGGCGGCGGCATCTTCGCCTCCAAGGTCGCGAAATCGCGCACCGTGACCGTGGCGATCGACGCGATGAATTTCCGCAAGCCCGTCTACGTCGGCGATCTCGTTTCCGTGCATGCCACTTTGGTGCGGATCGGGCGGACTTCGGTGACGGTCCGTCTCGAAGCCTGGGTGCTCCGGCGCAAGGAGATGCGGTCGATCCTGGTGACCGACGGCAATTTCACCTACGTATTGATCGACGAGCAGGGCCATCCGCAGGCGATCAAGCAGGACGATCCGCCGATTACGGCGTGAGGCGCGCGGTGGCTTTTTTCGCTTACTCAGCTAAGCGAGCGCTAGCCGGATAGGGAGCTGCCATGAAAATCGTGCTCGATCTCTCCAAGCTTCTGGAGCAAGGAAAGCTGTCGCCGGAAGAGGCGGAGCGGTTGCGCGGATTGGCTGCCGCTGATACCGGCGCGTTCGCAATCAGTCTCCTCGTTGGCTTGGGAGTTATCGCGGTGAGCGCAGGCGCCGTGGCGCTGGTGCCGAGGCCCGAGACCGCGCTCATGCTTGGCGTTGCGATGTTCGCGATCGGGCTTGTATTCACTCTGCAGGGGAAAGAGCGATGGAGCCTGCTCGCGCAAATCTTCGTCGTGGTCGGCGCGCTGATGTTTTCCGCCGGTGTGCTCACGATCGGCAAGGGCGCGCTAGCCGCGATGCTGATCGTCACGGCCGCGCTCGCCGGAGCTTCCATCGTCGCACGGTCGAGCCTGCTCATGGCGGCGGCAGTGCTTGCGCTCGGCGCCTGTCTCGGCGCCCGCTCTGGCTACTGGCATGCCACCTATATGCTCGCGATCTACGAGCCGCTGGCCACGATCATGCTTTTCAGTCTTATCGCGCTCGGCACGTATTATCTCTCGCGGTCGCTCTCTTCAGACTACGAGCGCCTGGCGCTGATTGCGGCGCGGACGTCGGTGTTCATGGTCAATTTCGGCTTCTGGATCGGCTCGCTCTGGGGCGATCGTTTGCTGCTGATCCGCGCGTTGCTGCGAGGCGACCCGGGCACATTGACCAGCTACTCCGTCAGTTCGCAGGTGATTCCGTCGCTGGCGTTCGTCATCGGCTGGGCGGTGGCGCTGCTCGGCGCCGGCATCTGGGCCGCGCAGGTGAACCGGCGTTGGATGATCAATGTCGTCGCGGTGTTTGCGGCGATCCATTTCTACACGCAATGGTTCGAGCGGCTAGGGGTGGAGCCGATCTCGGTCGTGATCGGCGGTCTCCTGATGCTCGGCCTCGCGCTGGGTCTGTGGATGTTCAATCGGCGCCTTGCCGCACGCCCAGTATCCTTGGCGTGATATGCGTATGTTCTGAGCGTTAGCATAACCGAAGCGTTCTGCTGTCTGCGAGAGCGAATGGAACTTTTTCCCGGCCGTCCCGTTATTGGGCCGCACTCGATCATGATCCGGAAAGTGATACCGATTTCCGACAAGATCATGCTCAAAACAATAGGCGAGAGGGCGATGATGATTCGTCTTGGAGTCATCGCACCAGGAATTTGGGAACAGGCAATGTCGGACGCTTACATCGTAGAAGTCGGCTCGCAGGCGGCGGGAATCGTTGTGCGGACTGCGGGCGGCTATCGCTTTTTCGCAGCGACGCACCGGTTCAATCCGCTCGAAGGTCAGTTGTTTCGCAATCCGAGGCAGGCCGAATGCGCTGCGATCCGCCTTGTCAACGGCGATGTGAAGCTGGCCGCGTAGTTGCCGCGCCGGAAATCATTCTTTATTCCGACTTGTCGATATTCCAGAACACCGGCGTGGCGGGGCCGCCCAGCACGCCGGTCAGGGATTTCCGCCACGCGCTTGGCGCGAGATATTGCCCGAGCGGGACATAGAGAACCTGGTCATAGACTTCGCTTTGGATGTCGGCGGCGATCTTCTTCTGCTCCTGCGGCGATGGCGCATGCACAAACGCATTGCGCAGCGCTTCCATCCTGGGGTCATCGGGCCAGCCGAACCAGCCGCCATTCTTGCCCTTGCCGCTGACGAATGAATTGGAAACCGGGTTCACCGCGTCGGCGCCGGTGGCGTTGGTGAAGAACATGTTCCAGCCACCCTCATTCGGCGGCTTCTGGCTGGCGCGGCGGCTCACGACCGTCTGCCAGTCGGTGGCCTGGACATCCACCTTGAAGCCGGCCTCGCGCAACAACTGTGCGGCGACGATCGGCTGCGCCTTCAGCGTGACGACATCGCCGGGCGCCAGCAGCACGACCGGCGTGCCGTCATAGCCGGACTCGGCGAGCAGCTTTTTCGCTTCCGCCATACCGTCGCCCTTTACCAGCGTCTCCGAGCCGACATCGCTGGCAAGCGGGGTGTCGCAAATGAACACCGCGCCGCAGATCCGGTAGTATTCGGGATTTCCGACCAGCGCGTCCAACACGTCCTTCTGGTTCATGGCCAGGAACGCCGCGCGGCGGACCTTGACGTTGTCGAACGGCGGAAAAAGGAAGTTCATACGCCCGAGCGTCTGGAAGCCGAGCTTGCTCAAGGTATCGACCTTCAGGTCCGGGTTGGCCGATAGCACGGGGAGAATATCGAATGCCGGATTTTCCATGAAATCGATGTCGCCGGACTGCAGCGCGTTCACCGCGGTCTGCGCGTCCGGCATGGTGATCCATTCGACGCGGTCGACCTTCACCACCTTAGCCCCGGAGGTCCAGCTCGGCGGCTCCTTGCGCGGCACGTAGTCGGTGTTCTTCTCATAGACCGCCTTCACGCCGGGCTGGAATTCGGCAGCCACGAACTTGAACGGACCGGAGCCGATCTGCTCGGGAATCTGCTTGCCGGGCGGCGTTTCCGCGAGCCGCTTCGGCATCATGAACGGCACCAGCGACGAAGGCTTCCCGATTGACTCCAGCACCAGGCCATAAGGCTCCTTCAGCTTCAGCACGATGGTCCGGGCATCGGTCGCCTCGATGCCGGCGACAAAATCCATCAGCTTTTGGCCCATGCCATCGTTCTTGCCCCAGCGCTTCAGCGAGGCGACGCAATCTTCCGCCGTGACCGGCGTGCCGTCATGCCATTTCAGGCCGTCGCGTAGCGTGAAGGTGTAGGTCAGCTTGTCGTCCGAGACCTTCCAGTCGGCCATCTGCGGCTGGATCTTGAAATTGGCATCTTCCGCCAGCAGCGTGTCGTAAACCATGTAGCCATGGTCGCGGGTGATATAGGCGGTAGTGAAGCCCGGGTCGATGGTGCGCAGGTCCGAATGCATCACCGCGACGATGGTCTTGCCGGCGGCGAACGCCGGCAGCGTCAGCGCCGCCGAAACCGCAAACACGGCCAAAGCCAGCGTCGATGCGAACGCCTGAGCTCTCCAGCGCGCGATATGCAACATTGTCGTCTCCTGGGATGAACCCGGTCAAACCTCGATACGTGGTCAGGCAATCGGCGAGCGCGACGCGCGAAGGGAGGTTAGCCTTCCTCCAAGTGTCAGCAAGCCTATTCGAATTCCCCCTTGCTGGAAAGAACATGAATTCCAGGACCGCTTGAGGTAAGGATTGCAACGTGTGCGTGAACGACATTGACCGGCAAAAGGGAAATGCCATGAGTGCGATCAAGAAACGCTTGTTGGTTTTGCTGTTCATCGTTTTCGGCGCGGCTTCGGCTACTCCCGCTGCGGCGCAGATCGTTGCCCTTGGCGCCAGCAATACCCAGGGAAAGGGCGTCAGTCCTTCCGAAGCGTGGCCTGCGGTTCTGGAGAGCATGCTGCACGCGAGAGGCCGGAATAGCCATGTCGTGAATGCCGGGATCAGCGGGGACACGACCGGCGGAATGCTGGCGCGTCTCGACAGTTCGGTGCCGGAGGGAACCACGCTCGTCATCCTGAATTTTGGCGGCAACGATTTCAGCCGAGGCCGGCGTGGTGGCGGACTTATCAGCCCCGAAGCAAGACAAGCCAATATCGTAAAGATTCTCGGCGAGCTGCATCGGCGCCGGATTCGGACCATCGAAGCGGATGGGATCATCAACTCCGCAAGAGCGGCGGGGATGGTTCAGGTCGATGGCATTCACCTGACGGTAGCCGGTCATCGCAGGGTCGCCAGCCAATTGATCGGGCTCGTCCGGTGAACTGCCGCCTTGACCGCCGCCCGGGGTCGCGCACCGGCTCCTGCGGTGTTAAGGTCGTCGAATTAGGTCAAGTTTATTTCGTCCGCGATGGACAACACCGGAGGCTCAGATGCAGAAATTTTCTCGCATTGCGGCAGTCGCAGCGCTTTTCCTGTTGATGCCGACAGGTGCGTTGCTGGCGCAAAGCACACCGACCACGGCAACACCGGATGCTGGAGCGGGTGCTGCATCCGCTCCGGCTGCTGCGCCCGCGCCGGCAGCCGCGCCCGCCGCAACGCCGCCGACGACCACAACGACTGCGCCCGCGACCACTGCACCTGCCGCCACGACCACTGCACCTGCCACCACGACCACCACCACCGAGCCTGCGACCGGAACCAAGAAAAAGAAGTCGGCCAGGATGACCCGGCAGCAGGAGATCGACAGGTCGATCGATAACGGCACGGTGCCTTCGCGCTATCGCAGGTCGGTGCCGAAAGAGTACCAGCGGTACATTCCGTTCGATAAATAGCGGTACCGGCGAACAGGGTGGGCAAGCTGCGCTCGCGCCGCGCTCACCGCCAACTTCAGCGTGCCTCCGGTGATTATTTTTCGATGTGCCAAGCCCCGTCCCAGTCCGGAGACGGCGGATTGGCCTTGAGGCTTTCGACGCGCCTCAGCATTGCCATTGATGGCCCGTCGCCGGGCATCGCCTCGAGCGAGGCGTTGAGCGCACGCAGCGCACCGTCCCATCGCTGCTCGCGGTAGGCCGCGAGCCCTTCGGCGTAGCTATCCCGCGACGACAATTGTTGTGGCGTCAGCTCGCCCTTGCGTCCAAGGGTCTCAAAAATGATTTCGGAACGGCTGTGGCCGGCGACGACAACCCGATCGATCTCGCGAACCTCGACGCAATCGCCGGCCGCGGCGATGGTCCTGTCGGAGACCAGGTTGTGGGTGCCGTAGATCTTGTTCGCGCCCTCCAGGCGTGAGGCAAGATTCACCACGTCGCCCATCACGGTATAGCTCATCATGATATCGGAGCCGATACTGCCGACCAGCGCCTCGCCTGTCGCAACACCGATCCTCAATTCGCATCTCTCCATGGGAGTGCCGCGCACGCCGAGCAGCTCAGGGATTTCCCGGCGCAACGTCGCGACACGTTCGATCATCTCCGTGGCTGCGAGACATGCAAGGCGGGCATGATCGGCTTCGCTGACGAACGGGGCGCCCCAGTAGGCCATGATACCGTCGCCGATGTACTTGTCGATGATCCCCCGGTTGGTCCGGATCGGTTCGGACATGATCGAAAGGTAGCGGTTCATGACCTTGACCAGGCCTTGCGGCGTCATGCCTTCGCTGAGGCTGGTGAACCCTTTCATGTCGCAGAACAGCACCGTCATGAGCCGGCGTTGACCTTCCGCCGCGGTCAGGGCCGGGCGGTCGATCAACCCTTCCACGACGCGCGGATCGATATACTTGCCAAAAGTCTCCCTGACGCGTTGGTTGTTGCGCAGTTGCACGACCATCCGGTTGAACGCGGCCGCCAGTTGCCCGATTTCGTCGGCAGTCGTGACATCGATGGGTTGATCCAGTTGGCCGGCCTCGACCGCGCGCGTGCCCTCCAGCAATCGGCGGACCGAACGGATGATGCCGCCGCTGACAAGGTTGGCGAAAATCAATCCGACGATCGCGGCAAGCAGCGTCACGATCGCCGAGATCACGACCGCGCGGGTCTGTTCCGACCGGATCGTAGCAATGGCGCCATAGCTCACGTTGAGCATTTCGGCGCGGACAGCGTCGAGTTGTTGATCGAATTCGTCACGCAGAGCATCGGTTCTCGTCATGCTCTGTCGCACTGCCGCGAAGTCCCGTGCATCGAGCGATGCAAGCAGCTCGTCCGACTCCTGCCTCAGATGAAGGCGGGCTTCGGTCATCAGGCTGTCGAGCCGGCTGTCGATACGCGCCAGCGCAACATTGTCCGAAGGCGTCGTCATGTCCTCGATGATGGCGTTGATCAGCTTGCGCGCAGCCTGCACCTCACGGTCGATGTCGGCGTCCGTCGCGTCATACAGCTGCTTGCGAAGCTTGTAGCCCGCATCATCGGGCGGGGACTGCATCTTGGCGATCGCCATGCGGCGCAGCGAGAGAGCCCGCTCAAGCGACAGGGTATTGGCCCGCGTCAAGTGGGCGTTGGCCGGCGTATACCTTGCCGTCAGTTCATCGAGCAGGTGGCCGACCCGCCCAACCATCACCATCGACAGCACGGATGTCGCCACCATCAGGATGATCAATCCCAAGACAATGGAAGCGATCCGCCGTCGGATCGATTGCCTGACGATCGATAGTCCGGAGAATTTCATCAAGTTCTGGAACGTCAGAGTATTGGAGATGGCTATTCCTCCAGGGAGAGCCGTTGCTGCCGTACATCTCGGCCAACTGGTATCATCCGGCAGCAACCGTCGTCCAGTTCGATCCGAACCGGCCGGCGTGCATCCGGATCGTCAGGATTGACGAACTCTCCGAAGTCAACAGGAGGGTGGGCCTAGTCGCGCCTCACAGCGCCTCCACCTCGCCCTTGCTCCAGGCCTCGCGCAGCTTGAACTTCTGGATCTTGCCCGATCCGGTCAGCGGAAAGGCCTCGACCACGAACCAGTGTTTCGGGGTCTTGTGCGGGGCCAGCGCGGCACGCATGTAGGCGGACAATTCTTCCTTGTCGATGGTGGCGCCGGGGGCGGCGCGGATGAAGGCCGCGACCTCTTCGCCCCATTTTTCGTGCGGCAGGCCGACGACGGCGACCTCGCCGACCTTGGGATGGCGGAACAGCAACTCCTCGAGCTCGCGTGGATAGATGTTCTCGCCACCGCGGATGATCATGTCCTTGAGCCGGCCCTCGACCGTGCAGTAGCCGCGCGCGTCCATCGCGCAGAGATCGCCGGTATGCAGCCAGCCGTCGGCATCGATCGCGGCCGCGGTCGCCTCCGGCATTTCGAAATAGCCGAGCATGATGTGATAGCCGCGAGTGCAGAACTCGCCGATTTCGCCGATCGCGCAGGTTTCTCCGGTGTTGGGATTGACGATCCTGGTTTCCATGTTGGGCAGCGGCAGACCGATGGTGCCAGCCTTGTCCTCGATCGTGTCGGTGGTCATGGTCTGGGCCGCCACCGGCGAGCATTCCGTCTGCCCGAATACGATGGTGAAGGGTGCGCCAAGCTTTTGCTCGAACAAGGTGACGAGCGCGGCCGGCACGGTCGAGCCGCCCGAACAGATCGCCTTGACGGAGGAAAGGTCCGTGGATGCGAAGGAGGGATGCTCCAGCATCGCCACCAGCATGGTCGGCACGCCGACCATGGCATTGCCGCGATAGGTCGCGAACAGTTCGAGCACGAGGCCCGGCTCGAACGCTTCCAGGAGCACCTGGGTCGCGGCCTTGGAGACCGCGCCGAGCACGCAGCAGACGCAGCCGCCGGTGTGGAACAGCGGCATGGTGGTGATGAATACGTCGCCCGGCGCGATCCCCATCCGCTCGGCGGTGTCGGCGCCGTTGTTGGCAAGGCCGCGATGATGCAACAGCGCGCCCTTCGGAAAGCCCGTCGTGCCCGAGGTATACTGGATCATCACCGGGTCGGTCGGTTTGACGATTGGCAGCGCGATTGCCTTGTCGTTGCCGGCCGCGATGAAGGAAGGCCAGTCATCGAAGCAGATGATCTCGCGAAGCTCGCCGCATTGCGGCGCCACTTCGTGCACTGTCGCCAGCATCGGGTTGCCGCGGAAGGCCTGGACGACGAACACGCCGGCCGAGCGCGATTGCTTCAGCACATATTCCAGCTCCCTTGCCCTGAAGCCGGGATTGACGGTGACCAGCACGATGCCCGCCAGTGCGGTGCCAAACTCCAGCATGACCCATTCAGGCAGGTTCTGGGCCCAGACCGCGATCCGCTCGCCCGGCTTGAAGCGGGTGAGCAGGGCGCGCGCCGTGCGCTCGGCCTCGGCATAGAGTTCGGAATAAGTCCATCGGCGGCGAAGCGCAGGCTCCGGGTGGCCTGCGATCAGCGCGACCCGGTCCGGTGCCGAGCGCGCGGCCTGTTCGAGCAACTGGCCGAGCGTGACGTCGCGCACGGCAGGAGTGGTCGGTCCCGCGACGTAGGATTCCGTCAAAGCCATCGTTGCCTCCCATTGCTGGCCTCAGTTGGTACGCCCGGCAAAATCAAGAGGGCCTGGACAAAGTCCAAGCCCTCTCGATCAATCGACGCTTCACCCAAGTGTCAGGCATCATACTCGCGGGAAATGTCCTTGCCGGTGTAGTCGGGCATGAACGCGGCCGCCACGAGGCTTATGACCGCGCAAACGGCGATGTAGACCGAAATCGCGTAGCCGGAGTGATAGGTGGCGAACAGGGCGGTCGCAATCAGGGGCGCCGGACCGCCGGCGATCACGGAGGCGAGCTGATAGCCGAGCGAAGCACCGCTATAGCGCAATCGCGGCGTGAAGGCTTCCGCGATCAAGGCTGCCTGCGGCCCATATTGCATGTCATGCGGGATCAGCGACAGCACGATGGCGATAAACACCGCTGATGGAATAGCGGTGTCTACCATTCCGAAATATAGGAAGCCGAACAGGCCGACCGTCGCCGCGCCGATCAGATACATCTTCCTGCGTCCGATGAGGTCGGAGATGTGGCCCGACAGCGGGATGGTGACGAACGAAACGCAGGCGGCCACCATCACCGCGGTCAGGATCAGGTTGCGCGACATGTGCAAGGTGCCGACGGCGTAGGCGAAGATGAAGGCGGTGAAGATATAGAACGGTGCCTGCTCGGACAGTCGCAGCAAGGCCGACAGCAGGATTTCCTTCGGATGCTGCTTGAAGACCTCGATGATGGGGGTCTTCTCGATCTTGTCGCTATCCAGGAGCTGCTGGAACACCGGCGTCTCGAGAATGCCGAGTCGGATCCAGAGGCCGACGCCGACGAGGACGATCGAAAGCGCGAAGGGGATTCGCCAGCCCCATGTGAGGAACTCGCTGCCCGTCCATTGGCTGACTGCGAGGACGACAAGGTTTGACAGAAACAGGCCGCACGGCACGCCGAATTGCGGCCAGGATGCCACCAGACCGCGTTGGCCGTGGGTGCGCGACCACTCCATCGCCAGCAGCACCGATCCGCCCCATTCGCCGCCGACGCCGATGCCCTGCAGCATACGCAACACCGTGAGGATCACCGCGCCCCAGATGCCGATTTCCGCGTAGGTCGGCACGAACGCGATCAGGAAGGTTGCGATGCCCATGCACAGCAGCGTGGCGATCAGCGTCGCCTTGCGCCCGATGCGGTCGCCGTAGTGGCCGAATATCGCGGCCCCGATCGGGCGGCCGACGAAGCCGATGAAATAGGTGCCGAAGGCGGCAAGCGTCGCCGTCAGCGCATCTTCATTGGGAAAGTAGAGCTTGCCGAAGATAAGCCCGGCGGCGGTGCCGTAGAGGAAAAAGTCGTACCACTCGATCGCGGTACCGATGGTCGATGCGATGACAGCCTTGCGCAACTGCGCGCTGTGATCGGACTCGGATAAATTCGCGTGTGTGACCAGCGTAGCCATTGAACCGTCCCCTTGTTCGGTGGTCGTTCTCCCTGCGCGAACCGATTCTCCACGGTTCGTTCCCCTCCATGCTACAATCAGCGCGCCGCAATCGAAAGGCGCATCTCGCCGGGCGCAGCCATATTGCTGCACCGCAGGAGAACGGCGTCGGCGGCTGGTTGTGTGCTTTCCGGACTTCGCCCTAATGGTCGACGACGTCCGGAACAAGGGGAGGTGGCTTTCCGCAATCTGCGAAGTTGGATGACATTGACGCGGATCAATTCACGAATGAACAAGCGGTTGGAATATTCCAGGTCGTCAAAAATCTCTAAGGAGTGAGGATCATGCACACTTATGAAAAGGCGCCAGGAAGCAGCCGCCAAAGTTCGGGGTATATTGGCTTGTTCGCCGTCATATGCTTGTTCGCGTCGATCTTTTTGGTGTGGGCGCTGATGAGAACGAGCCTTGTGAAGACAGTCCTTGAAATGATGAGTTCACCCTCGGTAACAACCGGAATGGCTTCGAACGAAACCGTCAAGCCCGTCACGAAACCCTGAGCAGCCCTCGCGGTCAACAAGCGCAACAAACTGAGAGCAGCCCAGGCTACCGTGGCCGTCTTCATGTTGACCAGCGATTGTGATGGCGGCGCGCCAGCATCAAAGCTTTGCCGTAGCCATCGTTAACGTAATGTTCCCTATCCTCGCTGCAATGCGGCAAGCTCTGAAGTTGATTTGTCGCAATGCCAAGTCGGCAGCTGTCGGCAATTGTGGCTGTCCGGCAATCTTGCAGATGCCGGTACTTCAGAACAAATAAGACAGATAAGGGAGGGACCCATGACAACGGCTGGGCAAGCTTTCCTTTTTGTCGGCGACGCGCTTTGTCTGACGTTTGCCGCGATCGCATTGGTTTACTTTGCTGACAAGTTGCGATCTGACTTCTTGGCCGCCTGGGGTCGGCGGCGTCACGTTCGCGACCTTGGTCATCGAATAACCTAGCTTTCGCGCGCCTCCGGCCAAGTGCCGCGCCGATTGGGCGCGGATATTCGCAAAACCCCTCAACGTTCAGGGCTTAGTCGGGGTGTGGCTACGGCGTACCAAGGACGTTCTAGTTTCCGAGGTCGGATGCGGGGCTGAACGGGCCCCGCACAAGCCTTAGATCCCTAGCTTTTCGCGAACAGCCTTTCATCTTCATCCCAGATGCTCATTTTGCGAGTCTCAGGCATCAGGAACAGCGAGAGCACGAGGCATACCGCAGGAACTGCGATCGGGTAGATCAGCGCATAGGCGAGGCTACCCGTCGCCGTGTAGGCCGCCGTGGTGATGAATGGCACCAACCCGCCACCCCAACCATTGCCAATCATATACGGCATAGATACTGACGTGTAGCGGATCCTGCTGGGGAAGAATTCAGCGAGGAACGCGCCGATCGGCCCGTAGACCATGCCGACATAGGCGACCAGAATGGCGACAATGAGAATCGCAATCGGGATGTTGACATGGCCCGGCTGCGTGACCGACCCGAGCCACGCATACAGCGGATAGTAGGTTACCGCCGCAAGAAAGAATCCGCCCAGGATCACCGGCTTGCGGCCGATGATGTCAGACAGCCAACCGAAGAAGATGAGTGTCGGGGTCCCGATGATCAGCCCGGCTCCGACGATGAGGGAGCTGGTGAGCGTGTCTACCTTGGAAACCGTCTGCAGATAGAACAGCGCCCAGAACTGGCTTGAGTACCAGACCACGCCCTCGCCCAATACCACGATGGTGGCGATCACCACGTATTTGAGATTGACGGGATTGAGGAAGGCCTCGCGCCATGGGTTCTTGCTCGTAGCTCCCTTGGCCTTGATCTCCGCGTAGACCGGCGACTCCTCGAAGTTGGCCCGCATGTACATGGTGACGAACACCAGCAGGAAGGAGAACAAGAACGGAATCCGCCATGCCCAGTCGTTGAACACGGCTTCGCCAAAGTAGCTGCGGGTCGCGATGATCACGATCAGCGACAGCACGATTCCAAGGGTCGGCGAGGTTTGCAACCAGCCGGTATAGTAGCCGCGGCGGTCTTCCGGCACGTGCTCAGCGACATAGGTGATGGCGCCGCCGTATGAGCCGCCCAGGCAAAGACCTTGGAGCATCCGCAAACAGAACAGGATGATCGCGGCGCTCAGGCCGATCTGATCGAAGGTCGGAATCAACCCGATCGCCCCGGTGCCGAGCGCCATGCCGACGAGCGTCATGATGAAGGTATACTTGCGGCCGACTACGTCTCCCAGCCAGCCGAACACAAATGCCCCCAACGGCCGGACCAGGAAGCCGGCGGTGAACAGCGCGATTGTGCTGAGCAGGGCGGCGATGGGGTGGCTCTTTTCGAAGAATTTGACCGACAAGATCGTGGCCAAGCTTCCGAAAATATAGAAATCATACCATTCGATAACGTTTCCCCCCGCCGCGGCCGTGATGACACGGCGGAAGTTTGCTGGAATGCGCTCAGCCATGGTTACCTCCCATATTACCGAAGGAGGACATTCCGCAGCCGCGGAAATTTTGCGGGACACGTCATGTTGCCCCTCGGTTGACTAGGTTAAGTTATGTTGCGTCAACGCCTCCGTTCATCTTTAGAGAACGAGACAATATGAAGCTGAGAGACGGAACTTCCTTGACTTGTGTCAACGTCATCCTTCCCTGCGCGAACCGTTGTCGCGGGCGGTTCGTTCGCCGCCATGCTACAATCAGCGCGCCGCAATCGAAAGGAGCATCTCGCCCGCGGTCACCACATTGTTGCGCCATTGTTGCACCGCAGGAGAATGCTGCCGGAGTTTGGTTACGGCACCTTCCGAACTTCGCCCGGGTGGGCGGCGACGTCTGATCCCTTCAGTCGACGCGGCATGATCGCGCAACGCTGCCGCCTCCGGAAATGACCCCGTGAACGCACGCGCCTTCTATGAGAAGGCGGGTTTCGTAACACCGGGCCGGAACTTCAGCGCGCCGTCGGCTGAAGCTACTGTTGCGGCCGTCGGACGAGTGTGCCAGCTTTTCCAACCATCTGTGATGCAGGCAAGTCCAACGGTCATTGCGAACAGGAACAGCGCTTGAGGAGACGACACATGAGCCGCCATCGCGTTTTCGTGCCCCAAGGTGTGATTCCGGCGGTGCTGCTGCCGTTCCACGAGGATTTGTCGATCGACGAGCCGAGCTTCCGAGCGCATCTGCGCGACGTCGGGCAGGTGCAGGGGCTGTCTGCGATCACGATCAATGCCCACTCGACCGAGGTCGCATCCTGCACCAGGGACGAGCAGCGTCGCGTCATGGAAATCGCCGGGGCGGAAGTCGGTGGCGCGCTGCCGATCATACACGGCGTATGGGCGGACGGGAGCCTGGAGGCGGCGCGGATCGCTCGGGAGGCTCAGGTCGGCGGGGCTTCGGCGCTGCTGGTGTTTCCACCGGCTCCCTTCACGCTCGGCCAGTCGGCCGAGATGGCGCTGGCCCATTTCAAGGCTATTGCCGATGCGACCGATCTGCCGCTGATCGTCTTTCAGTATCCGCTAGCGACGGGGCAGGGCTATCCCGCGGCGGCGCTGCAGCGGCTGTGCGACGAGGTACCTACCATCCGCGCCATCAAGGACTGGACACCACTGGTGCCGCAGCACGAGAACCAGATTCGCGCGTTGCAGGGGCGCAAGCGTCCCGTCAACGTGCTGTCAACCAACAGCGCATGGCTTTTGAGTTCGCTGGTGCTCGGCTGCAACGGCCTGCTCTCCGGCAGCGGAAGCGTCATCGCCGATCTTCAGGCCCGGCTTTATCGCGCCGTCAGGGCCAACGATCTCGCCGAAGCCCGCCGGCTGAACGACCGGATTTACCCGATGGCACGCGTATTCTACGCCGATCCCTTCGTCGACATGCACAACCGCATGAAGGAAGCGCTGGTGCTGCTGGGCAAGCTGCCACGCGCGGTGGTGCGCCCGCCGCTGGTCAAGATCACCGACGCCGAAATCGCGCGGATCAAGGATGCGCTGATGGAGGCGGAGCTGCTCGGCACTCGAACGGCGAAGGGGCGCAACGCCGCGTAACGTTCGCAGGTGAAATCGTACTCTTCATCCGCTACTTCAGCCGGTCCAAACGAAGCCGCTGGCGCTCGTCGGTGAGGCGCCACGCCGTCAGATACGACACCGCCAAGGCGGACAGTCCGCTGCCGCCGGACAACAGGAACATCAGCAGGATCTGGTATTTGACGGCCTCCAATGGATCGAGGCCGGCAAGAATCTGCCCCGTCATGATGCCCGGCAGGGTCACGATCCCCGCGGCCGACATCTGATTGATGATCGGTAACAGGCCGCGCCGGATAGCGTCGCGCACCAGCGGCGCGATCGCTTCACGATAGGTCCCGCCGAGCGACAGCCGTGCTTCGATCGCCTGCCGCTCCCGCTTGACCGACCCCAACAGACTGTCCAGCGACAGGCTCGCGGAATTCAGGACGTTGCCGAGAATGATGCCCGCGAGCGGGATCGCATAATGCGGATCGAACCAGGGCTGCGGCCGGATCGCCGTCGTCAGCGCCAGGACCGCCGTGACGAAGGTGGCAAAGCCGACGCTGACAAACCCGATCGCAAGCGTCGATTGTCCCTTGAACCGGGTTTCCGGCCGGGTCGCCACCTCGCGGGCGGCAACCAGCACCATGACCAGAACGAGCAGCAATGTCGCTGCCGGATTGTTCAGCGAAAAGATGAAGCGCAGCACATAGCCGATCGCGACGAGTTGCACGACCATTCGTGCGGCGGCGATGGCGATTTGCCGATGCAGCCTGAGCTTCAACAGAATTGAAAGCGCCGCATCGAGAATGATCAGGGAGGCCGCGATCGAGATGTCGAGCGGCGTCAGCAGGATCGGATTCATGGCGCTTCCAGCCGCCTCGCCGCCATGCGGTAGCGCTGGTCGCCCAGGCGCTCGGCCTGCTTGGGATCGTGCGTCACCAGCAGGATCGATGTGCCGGTTGCCATCCGCTGGCGAAGTAGCGCCTCGACCCGAACCACCGACTCTTCGTCCAGGGGACCGGTCGGTTCATCCAGAAGCAGGACCGGCGGAGCGGGCAGCAAGGCCCTGACCAGCGCGAGGCGCTGCTTCTCGCCGGTCGAGAGCTGGGCCACCGGCGCATCCAGAAGCTCGGCGCCAAGGCCGAGCGAGGATGCCAGCGCCGCAATCTCCTCGCGCCTATTGGGCGAAAAATGTTGGATCACGATTTCGGCCCACCACCCGGATTCCGCGGCCACATAGGTGACGTGCTTTCGCCATGCCGGCGCAGCCATGGCAGCGCGCGCCTGTTCGTTCAGCCAGACCTCGCCCTCGTTGGGGTCGAGGTCGGCGACCATACGAAGAAACAGACTTTTGCCGGATCCGGACGCGCCCGTGATCGCGACGCACGTCCCTCTGCCAAGACTCAGCTCGAACGGGCCGGCGAGTTCGCTGCGTAGCTGTTTGACAGTCAGCGCCGGTTGCATCGCATGTCTCTTTCTCCCCTGCTGCGTTGGGTGAGCGGAGACTAGCTGAAGCGGGCTGGGATTGTCATCGGTTCGGGTTCACGATCGACATCCAGGTGGCGCAAGGAGGTGCGCGATTAACCGTCCGGCGCGGCGAACCGAAGCCTGAACTTGAGACCCGG
>Ga0307479_10000302_pt1 | contig 45824 bp, 31 predicted proteins | sample atmos_gasesECM4C_FD_203743 | JGI IMG/M metagenome (GOLD analysis project Ga0307479, IMG submission 203743) | Hardwood forest soil microbial communities from Morgan-Monroe State Forest, Indiana, United States - atmos_gasesECM4C_515 | ecosystem: Environmental > Terrestrial > Soil > Temperate...
GCACGTCCAGGGCTTCGCCAAGGAATGCGCCGTGGTGACCCACCACCGGCTGGTCCAGGACCCGAAGGGCGGGCTGATCGTCGATCCCGAGGCCCGGCTCGAGGAGCCGCTGATCGTCCGTCCGACCTCCGAGACGATCATCGGCGACAGCTTCGCCAAGTGGGTGCAGAGCTACCGCGACCTGCCGCTGCTGATCAACCAGTGGTGCAACATCGTGCGCTGGGAGCTGCGCACGCGGATGTTCCTGCGCACCACCGAGTTCCTCTGGCAGGAGGGGCACACCGCGCACGAGACCGAGGCGGAGGCGCGGGCCGAGACCGACAAGATGCTCGAGGTCTACAAGGAGTTCGTCGAGACCTTCCTCGCCATCCCCTTGCTGCGCGGCAAGAAGACCGACAGCGAGCGCTTCCCGGGCGCGGTCGAGACCTTCACCATCGAGGCCATGATGCAGGACCGCAAGGCGCTGCAGGCCGGCACCTCGCACTTCCTGGGGCAGAACTTCGCCCGCGCGAGCGGCATCAAGTTCCAGTCGCGGGCCGGCGCCGACGAGCTCGCCTGGACCACCTCCTGGGGCGTGTCCACGCGCCTGATCGGCGGCGTGATCATGACCCACGGCGACGACGACGGGCTGGTGCTGCCGCCACGGGTCGCCCCGGCGCACGTGGCGATCCTGCCCATCCTGCGCGCCGACGACACCCGCCAGCAGGTGCTCGCCTACGTCGACCGCATCGCCGCCGAGCTGCGTGGCCGCTCCTGGCACGGCGCGCCGCTCGGCGTCGAGATCGACCAGCGCGACATCCGCGGCGGGCAGAAGAAGTGGGAGTGGGTCAAGCAGGGCATCCCGATCCGGCTCGAGATCGGGCCGCGCGACGTCGAGCGCCAGGTCGCCGCCTTCGCCCGCCGCGACCGGCCGGTGGCGGAGACCGAGAACGTCCCGGCCGAGGGCATCGGCGAGCGGGTCGCCCGCATCCTCGACGAGATGCAGGCGGGCCTCCTCGCCCGCGCCCGGGAGCTCCGCGACCGCCACACGCGCCCGATCGGCGACGCGGAGGAGCTCCGCGCCTTCTTCACCCCGCGCAACGCCGAGCGCCCCGAGATCCACGGCGGCTTCGCGGTCTCGCCCTGGTGCGGCGACGCCGCCTGCGAGGCGCGGATCAGGGAGTCGCTCAAGGTGACGATCCGCTGCATCCCGATCGACCCGGTCCCGGACGGCGGCTTCGACCGCTGCGCCCTCTGCGGCGGCCCGCGGCGCGAGACGGTGATCTTCGCCAAGAACTATTGACACGCTGCCGCCAGACCTGATTGTTTTTTTCTTTCATGGCGGGAAGGTGGCGTCGAGGATGGCGCGGCGCCGGCGCCGTGGGGAGCGCGCCGGCCGGACGGACGGACGCCGCGCGCGGCGGGCTGGGCCCCCCGCTCCGCGCGCGGCGGCTGGCTCAGAAGGGTTCGTTCTCGACCCGCGAGCCGGCGAACGGGCCGTTGCCCTGGAAGAGGACGGCGCCGTGGAGGTCGTAGACCGTCGCCTTCACCTGCCCGGAAAATGTGTTGCCGTCCTTGCCCAGGACGCCACGGCCCACGACCTTGATGGTGCCGAGCGGGAGAAAGGTCGTGGGATCGTAGACCAGGTGAACCACGGTGTAGTTGAGGACTAGCCCGGGTCCGGAGACGCGCCGCCAGACCCCATGGCCCACCGTGGCCGGGAACGGGGGGCCGGTGAGATCGCTCTCGGTCTGCACCACCGTGCCGTCGGCGTGAAAGGTGATGAGCTCGTAAAACGGCGGGATCTCGGCCTGGGCCGGCGTGTTGAGCAGCATCCAGGTGCCGACGAAGAGCTGCGTGGAGTCGGCCGGGGTCGCGGCCGCGGCGTCGTCGCCGGCGGGTGTGGCCGCGGCGTCGGCGGCCGCGGCGTCGTCGGCGGCGGGCGTGGCCACGTCGGCGGCGGCGGCAGCGGCGGCGCCGGCCGGCACGGCGTGGAGCGCAGGGGCGGCGCCGAGCAGGAACAGGGCGGCGAGGGCGAGAGCGCGGGCGGTCATGGAGCGGCTCCTTTCTCTTTCCGTTCGGGTCCCAGGCGTGCCTGCCTGGTCTCGTGGGGAACACGCAAAACCCGTCGAGAAGGGGCCATCGAGGGGCCGCACCGGGCCGCGGCGGGCTCCGGGCGCCCGGGCGTGCTCACTCGAGCCGCGCCTGCCACAGCTCCTGGCGGCCGGGCCGCCACTCGCACCAGACGATCTCGCCGTTGGGTGACGCGGTGTAGAAGAAATGGATGAAGTGGACTCCGGGCAGGTCGGCCACGTGCCGCTCCCCCGAGCCGTCCGGCCTGACGCTCCAGATGCCGATGGTGTCGACCAGCGGCGTCATCTTGCCCTCGTAGCGGCTGAAGTAGATCTCGCGCCCGCCCAGCGTCCAGCGGGCCTCGGCGCCGCGCGGCGAGAGGGTCCGGCACGGCGCACCCGAGGCCGGGCAGAGGTCGAGGCTGCCCTTCGGGGAGCGTCCGGCGAGCCACCTGCCGTCGGGCGACCAGCGCGGCCAGATGAGCGGCTCGGCGAGCGCGGTCTCGCTCCCCGTCGCCAGGTCGCGGATGAAGGTGCCGGCGGCTCGGATCCCCTGGATCAGGGTGTAGGCGACCCGCCGGCCCGCGGCATCCGCCTGGGCGCCGAGCTGCCGCTCGAAGCGCCAGCCGGGGATCAACTGCTCCAGCGGACCGCCCGTGGCGCGCACCCTGCCGAAGAAGAAGCGGCGCCGCATCTCGTAGAAGTACAGCGCCTGGCCGTCGGCCGACCATTCGGGAAGGATCTCGAAGCCGTCCGCATCGGTGGTGACCTCGCGCAGGCCCTCGCCGTGGAGGCCAACGGTGTAGAGGTGGGAGACGGTCCCCTGCGGGTTGAAGAAGGCCACCCGGTCGCCCCGCGGCGAGACGCTCGGATAGGTCGGAGGCGTGCGCCGCACCAGCAGGTCGCGCCGCTCGCCGCTCCGCGGGTCGAGCCAGGAGAGCGAGTACAGATTGCGGGTGCTGCTGTAGACGAGGAGCTTGCCGTCGCCCGAGATCTCAGGCTCGGCGTCCTCCCCCGCCCCCTCGGTGATCGCCTCCGGGGTGCCGCCGCGCGCCGGGATGCGCCAGAGGTTCGCCGCCCCGGCGCGGTCCGAGGAGTAGATGATGAAGCGCCCGTCCGCCGTCCACACCGGATCGCCGCCCTGGGCGAGGTCGTGGGTGAGCTGCCGCGGCTCGCCGCCCGCCGCCGGCACCACCCAGAGGTCCCCGTAGGGGCCGGTTTCCGAGATGAAGAACACCAGCCACTTCCCGTCCGGCGAGAACGCCGGCGTGCGCGGGCTGAGCAGGAAGCGCTCGGCGGTGAGCGGCCGGGCGCCGCTGCCGTCGCTCGCGGCGCGCCACAGCCGGGCCTCGCTCTCGAAGACGAGCTGGGCGCCGTCGCGCGAGAGGTTGACGTCGTAGCCCTCCCGCAGCAGCTGCCGCGGCTGGCCGCCGCGCACCGGCACGGTCCAGATGCCGCGGTCCGGCACGTCGAACAGGATCTGGTCGCCGCGGGGCGACCAGCGCGGGCGGTGCGCCGGGAGATCGCCGCGGGTGACCTGGAAGGGCTGGCCGCCGGAGAGGTCCTTGGTCCAGATCTGTGACACGCCGCGCGGGTCGCGCTCGACGAACGCCACGCTCCGGCCATCCGGCGCCAGGCTGGGCGCGTGGTGCGAGCCGTCGAAGGTGGAGAGCAGGGCGAGCTGCAGTGGCCGCGCCGGCGCGGCGCGGCGCGGCGGCCAGAGGACGATGGCGCCGGCCGCGAGCAGCGCGAGCCCGCCCAAGAGCGCGGCGGCTTCGAGCCGGCGCCGGCGCAGCAGCCGCGCCGCGCGGTAGACGAGGCCCGCGCCGCGCGCCGTCACCGGCTGGCCGAGCAGATGGCGCCGCACGTCGCCGGCGAGCGCGGCGGCCGACGGATAGCGGCGCGCGGGGTCCTTGTCGAGCGCCTTCAAGGTGATCCGGTCGAGGTCGCCGCGCAGCCGGCGGCGCACGGCGGCGGCCCGCGCCGGATCGCCACGGCGCGCGGCAGCCTCGCTCGGCCGCTCCGGCGGGTCGAGCAGCACCGCCCGCAGCAGCTCCTCGGGGGCGGCCGTGCGCAGGCGGTGCGCGCGCACGCCGGCGAGCAGCTCGTAGAGCAGGAGCCCGAGGGCGTAGACGTCGGTCGCGACCGTCGCCGGCTCGCCGCGCAGCTGCTCGGGGGCGGCGTAGACCGGGGTCATCGCCGGCGCCAGCGTGCGGGTGGCGTCGCCGCCCGGGTCGAGGCTGCCGGCGGCGCCGAAATCGAGCAGCTTGACCTCGCCCCGCCGGCTCACCAGGACGTTGGCGGGCTTGAGGTCGCGATGCACGACGCGGCAGCCGTGCGCGGCGTCGACCGCATCGCAGACGGCGAGGAACAGGCGCAGCCGCTGCTCGGTGTCGAGACCCAGCCGGGCACAGTGGCCGGTGATCGGCTCGCCCTCGACGTACTCCATGACCAGGTACGGCAGGCCGTCGGGAGCGAACCCGCCGTCGAGCAGGCGCGCGATGTGCGGGTGCTCGAGCCGGGCGAGGATCTGCCGCTCGCGCAGGAAGCCGCGCAGCAGCCGCTCCCCGTCGGGCCCGGCGTGGATCAGCTTGATCGCCACGCGCTGCTCGAACTGGCCGTCGGCGCGCTCGCCCAGGTAGACCGCGCCCATCCCGCCCTGGCCGATCTCGCGCACCAGGCGCCAGGCGCCCAGCCGCTGCCCGACGCGCGCCGCGGCGGCCTCCGCCTCGCGCTCCCGCACCGCCTCTCCGAGCAGCTCGCCGCCGGCGTCCGCGGGCGTGGCGAGGAAGCCGGCGGCGGTCTCGTCCGCGGCAAGGAGCGCCGCGAGCTCGGCGCGCAGCCCGGGGTCCTCCGCGCCGACCTGCTCGAGGAGGAGGCGGCGCTCGGCCGCGGGCAGCTCGACCGCCTGGTCGAAGAGCGCCGCGAGGCGTTGCCAGCGGGCGCGGTCGAGGCCCTCGCGAGGCGCGCCTGGCTCGATCATGAGTGCGGGGGCCGGCTAGGCCGTGAGATCCGCGGCGCCGTGCAGCTCGCGGTAGAGGAAGGCGCGGGCGCGGCGCCAGTCGCGCTTGACCGTCCGCTCCGAGACGTCGAGCGCGCTCGCCGTCTCCTCGACCGAGAGCCCGGCGTAGAAACGCAGCTCGACCAGGCGCGCCAGCCGCGCATCCAGCTCTTCGAGGCGGCCGAGCGCGCCGTCGACGGCGAGGATCTCCTCGGTGGGGCTGCTCGCGCCGAGCCGGTCGTCGTCGAAGAGGTCCGGCCGGACGCCGGCGCCGCGCTTCTGGGCGTGCCGGCGGCGCGCCTGGTCGACCAGGATCTGGCGCATCGCGCGGGCGGCGGTGGCGAAGAAATGCGAGCGGTCGCGGGGCGTCGCCGCCTGGCCGTGGACCATCCTCAGGTAGGCCTCGTGGACCAGCGCCGTGGTGCGCAGGGTCTCCTCGCCGTGTCCGCGTTGCGCGCGCGCGATGCGCCGCAGCTCGTGGTAGACGAGGTCGAAGAGCCGGTCCAGCGCGCCGCGCTCGCCGGCGCGTGCGGCGGCCAGCAGCTCGGTGACGTCGGCGGCGGGCTCAGGAGCGCTCACGTCGCATTCCCAGGGTCGATCCAAGTCTAGACCAGCCTGAGGTCGCCGCCGCATGCCCCCGGCGGCGGGTCCTGGCCCGTTTCGGCGCCGCCTCGCTCCCGGCCACGGCGCCGTGACTGGTCGCGGCGCGGGCTAGAAGCGCAGGCCGAAGGCGATGACGAAGTCGCTGGTGCTCGAGAGCAGCGCCTTGGCCTGGACGTAGGGGAGGACGCTGGCGACCCGCCAGCCCGCCCCGGCGAGGAGGTCGAAGCCGAAGTCGGTGCTGTTGCCGCCGGCGGCCGAGTTGCCGCGGAAGACCAGGGCCGGCCCGCCGCCCACCCAGGCAGAGAAGGGTCGCTGCACCGGCAGCTCGACGTGGGCGTCGAAGTTGGCGGTGACCAGGTGGCCGTGGCTGACGAACACCGCCTCGACGTTGGGCGCGAGCTCCCAGCCGTAGCGCAGCGGGACCACCACCTCGCCGCCGAGGAAGGCGTTGCCGGCGTGGGTATAGTCGCCGACCCGCACGCTCCAGGCGAGCGGCTCGGCGGCCGCCCGCGGCGCGCCGGCCAACAGCACTGCCGCCAGCCCCAGGGCCGAGATCAAGGTCACTCCTGGCAATCGCAGCATGAATACCTCCGTCTGGTTCCAGCCGCCGGCGCCTGCCGGTGGCTGCGAGCCATGAAATCGGGGCGACGCCCCCTCCATCCCCCTCGGGAGGGAGACTCCTCAGGGAGATGCCGCATGGCCATCACCGGCCATGCGGCTTTCTTTCCAGCCGGGGCGCGCGGCCGGGCAGGCAGCAACTGCCCTCCCGGGCAGCAATTTACCTGCCATGGCCGCCACAAGGGCCGCCGGACGCGAAGGGGCCACCGCTGAACGAAGCGCGAGGCGCGAGGCGACCGCAGCACCGCGATACCCGCGGCGGCCGGGGCGGCCGCGGCGGCCGCGGCGGCAGGCGCATCCTGCGTGTCTGGCGCGTTGACGGCGGCGCCGGCGGACCTTAGCATCGCAGGCTCCATGCCCTCGCCTGGTCTTTCCCGCGCCGCGCGGCGCGCTGCCGCGGCGGCGTTTGCGGTCCTCCTGGCCGTGGTGACGGCGGGGCTGCCGGCGGCGGCGGCGCGTCCGGCCGAGATGACGCCGGGTCCCGCCGAAGTGACGGGGCGGGGCGCCACCGCCGTCGCCGGCCATCCCGCGGGCGAGGTCGACCCGTTGATCGGCAGCGCCGGCGGCGGCAACACCTTTCCCGGCGCCGTGGTGCCGTTCGGCATGGTGCAGTGGAGCCCCGAGACCACCCGCGGCGACGCCACGCGCGCCGCGGCGCCGGGCGGCTACGCCTACGAGGCGCGGCGCGTGCGCGGCTTCAGCCTGACGCACCTGTCAGGCACCGGCTGCCGCGGCGCCTCGGGCGACGTGCCGTTCATGCCGCACTCGGGCGAGGTCGGGTCTTCGCTCGAGCCGGCGGTCGCCGCCGACATCGCGCAGTCGCTGCTCAACCAGGCGACCCAGAACGGCGGCGCCTGGGACCGCTGGACGCACCAGTCGGGGGCCACCCACGTCATGGCGGGCGACCCCTCGGCCCCGGCGGTGGCCGGCATCGTCGCCTTCGGCGGCACCGGCTTCGACGTCGCCGGCGCCTTCGCCTCGCTGGCGCGCGCCGCCACGGTGCCCACGGCCGAGGACCTCGGCGGCGCGGGCTGCCCGGTCGAGTGCGCCGGCCAGCGCCCGGCGCTCGACCGCTGGCTGGCGCTCCATTACGTCCCGGCAGGCGCGCCGGCGTGGGGCGGCGCCGGCGAGACGCTCGAGGACGCCACCGCCGACTTCAGCCTGGCGCAGCTCGCCGGGCGCCTGGGCGACCGCCCGGCATACGAGCGGTTCCTGGCGCGCGCCGGGTACTGGCGGAACCTCTGGAACCCCGCCGCCACGGCGGCCGGCGGCTACCTGCAGGAGCGCAACGCCGACGGCAGCTGGCCCGCCTTCGACCCGGCCTCCGACCAGGGCTTCGCCGAGGGCAGCAGCGCCCAGTACAGCTGGATGGTGCCGTTCGACGCGCGCGGGCTGATCGAGCTGATGGGCGGCGACGAGCGGGCGAGCCGGCGCGCCGGCGCCTCGACGGCTTCTTCCGCAACCGTGACGGCAGCTGGGCGTTGACCGGGCTGGGTGGTACCCATGCGGAGCTCGACAACGAGCCGTCGATCGGGGCCGCCTGGTTGTACCTCTTCTGCGGCAAGCCCTACCGCACCCAGGAGACCGTACGCCAGGCGGTGAACATGCTGTGGCGAGACGCGCCGTATGGCATCCCCGGCAACGACGACCTCGGGGAGATGTCATCGTGGTACGTCTGGTCTGCCATGGGTATGTACCCGGGTATCCCAGGACGCGCCGAGTTGCTGCTCGGCAGCCCGCTCTTCCCGCACATCGCCATCCACCGCGCCGGCGGCCCGGCGATCGCCATCGAGGCGCCGCGGGCCGCGGCGGACGCTCCCTACGTCCGCGGCCTGCGCGTCGACGGCCACCCCGCGACGCGGGCGTGGCTGCCGGAGTCCTTCGTGGCGCACGGCGGGCGCCTCGAGCTCGATCTGGCGTCCACCCCTGACCTGCGCTGGGGCAGCGCCGCGGCCGACGCGCCGCCTTCCTTTCCACCGGCGGCGCCGAGCGGCGTGCCGCCACCGGCGCGCTGAGGCACCGCCCGCCGCGGGGGCTGAGCGCGGCTCCCCGCCACCGGTGCGCAGCCGCGGGGAAGACCGCGAACCGGGTCCCCCGCCGCCGGTTCGGCGGTAGGGGACCCGGCAGGGAATCCGGGAAGGTAGGAGAGTAAGAGAGAACGCGGCTAGGGCAGGTTCACCCGCCACGCGCCGCGGCCGTGGGTGAAGGCGTAGACCGCGCGGTTGCCGGCCTGGTCGGCGTGCATGACCAGCGCGTCGGCGACCGAATCTGGGAAGCCGGTCAGCTCGATGGCCCAGCTCTGGCCGCCGTCGGTCGACACGAAGATGCCCATGTCGGTGCCGATGTAGAGGTTCGTCGAGTGCGCCGGATCGATCACGATGCTGTTCACCGGCAGGTCCGGCAGGGCGCCGGCGCCGGTGCCGTCGAGGCCGCTCCAGGTGGCGCCGCCGTCGGCCGTCTTCCAGACATGGGTGCCGCCGAAGGTCGCGTAGGTGGCGTAGGCCACGTTGGCGTCGGCGGGATCGAAGGCCAGCCACGAGAGGTAGCCGGGGCGCGGCTTGGCAAAGGGCCATCGGGTGGAGCCGGTGGCATGAAGCGCCGCCGAGTTGCGGTGGATGACGCCCTCCACCGTGCCCATCAGCACGTGGTTGGGGTCCGCCGGCGAGCTGGCGATGGCGCTGACCGAGGACTGCCGCGCCCCGGCGATGCGGGCGCTGGCGCGCGACCAGTGCGCCGCGCCGTCCTCGGTCACCCAGAGGAAGGAGCCGCCGGTCCACAGGCGCTGCGGCTGGGTCGGGTCCATGATGAAGGGGGCGATGAACAGGAAGTTGTTGTCGACGATGCCGGCCACGGCGTTGTTGAAGCTCTGGCCGCCGTCGATCGACTTCTGCAGGGAGAGGCCGGTGAACTCGCCGTAGAGGACGTTGGTATTGGTCGGGTCCACCGCCACGAAGCCGCCGTCACCGCCCAGGATGGTGCTCCAGGCGTCGGGACCCGTGGCGTCGGTGCCCAGCACCGTGCCGTTGTCCTGGGTGCCGCCGAAGTAGGTGGCGCCATCCGGGAACACCGTGCCGTCGTAGAACTGGGTGGCGGCGAAGCCGTGGTTCAGGTTGGCGTAGGAGACCTTGCTGTTGACGTCGTTGCACAGCAGCACGACCGGCCCCTTGGCGGTCGGCGCCAGCGCGTTGGCGGTGCGGAAGACGCCGCCGTCGCTGCCGACGTAGAGCACCTGGTTGGCGGCGCCGTCGTAGTCCGGATGGAAGAGCAGCGCGTGCTGGTCGGCGTGGTTGTAGCTCGGGTCCGGCTGCGCCCACCAGTAGGACGCCGCGCCGAAGGTCTGGCCGCCGTCGTCGGAGCGGAAGAGGTCGATGCCGCCGACGAAGACGCGGTCGGAGTTGGTCGGGTCCACCGCGATGACGATGTCGTACCAGCCCTGGTTCAGCGGGAAGCCGGGTCCCAGGCCGCAGGCCTGAAGCACCGCGATCACCGGGTTCGAGAGCAGCAGGGTGCTCTGCAGGTCCTTGCTGCTGTTGAGCACGCGGGGCAGCCAGGTGCCGGCCGCGCCGCCCTGGGTGGAGCGGAAGACGCCGAGCAGCCCCTGGTTGTAGAAGTGGTTGGGGCCGTCGGCGTTGCTCGCCGAGAGAGCGTAGATCACGTCGGGGTTCGACGGCGCGATCGCCAGGGCGGTGCGGCCCATGGCGGCGTTGGTCAGCACCACCTCCCACGGCGTGCCCGCCACCTGCGCCTGCTGGTTGCGGAAGACCGCCCCTTGCAGGAAGCTGCCGCAGGCCGCGAACAGCACGTCGTTGCCCGCGCCGTCGCCGCGCAGCGCCAGGTCGAAGCAGCCCAGGAAGGTATGCGGCACGAGCAGCTGCGTCCAGCGCCCGCCGGCGGGGTTGAAGCGCCAGACGCCGGTGCCGGTCGCCGCGTAGAGGCGGCCGCTCAGCGGGCTGATCGCCAGCTTGTTGACATAGTAGAAATCGGGAGTGGCGGTGCCGGGGACCTGCGTCCAGTGCTCGCCGGCATCGGCGGTCTGGAAGACGCCGGCGCCGCGCACGGAGTCGCCGTTGAAGGAGCCCTCGCCGGTGCCGGCGTAGAGGACGCTGGCGTTGGCGGGGTCCATCGCCAGGCTGCCGATCGCCAGGCTGGGGAAGAGGTCGCCGACCGGGGCCCACGACTGGCCCGCGTCGGTGGTCTTCCAGATGCCGCCGTCGGCGGTGCCGGCGTACAGCGTGCGAGGATTGCCGGGGTCGACCACCAGCGCCAGGGTGCGGCCGCCGATGTCGCCGGGCCCGAGCTCGGTCCAGCCCGAGGCGCTCTCGGGGCGCGGCGCGCCGCCGCGGCGCTGCTCGGCGCGGGACGGTAGGAACGAGCCCGCCGGCGTCGAGTGCTGGCGCATCGTCTGCATCCGCGCGCGCGCCGCTTGGTAGCGCTCGAGCGGCAGCGCGGTCTCACCGGGGGGCAGGCGCTTGCGGAGGAAGAACTCCTGCGCCTCCGCCGGATGGTCGAAGCGGTGCAGCCGCTCGGGCTTCACCCGCGCGGGGTTGGCCGTAGTCGTGACGGCGCTTGCCGTAGGCGCCGAGGCGGCCGGGGCGGCCGCGGGCGACGGGGCGGCGGGCGCCGCGCTTACCGTGGGGGCCGTGGGGGCCGTGGCGGCCGAGGTCGTCGCGGGCGCCGGGTTGGCCGGGATGGCCGCGACGAGAGTCAGGACAGTCAGTAGCTGAAACATTGCACCTCCTCATCGGATCAGGTTGCGGAGCGGCTCATACTAACGCACTCGCGGCCGCGAGCGTTGCAAGGGGCGCCCCGCGTGCCCCGCGCTGCCCGCGCCTCTCGCGCCGGTGGCCGCTGGAACCGCAATGGCGGCGCGGGCGACGGCACGCGATGGAAACGATTTCAAGGTTTTTCCGGCGGCCGCCGTCCGCGCATAGTGCATAGTTTCTCACCGCCATTCGCAATTATTCACCGCGCGCAGGCGGCGCCGGCGCGGCGCGATGCGCGCGGCGCCGATCGGGGGTTGACACGCGCTCGATAAGATGATTACAGTGCGTCGCGCATTTCTCCGATGGCAGCACCTCAGCTGTAGCAGAGGAATGCAGCACCTCCACTGTAGAAGACCAGGAAACGGCTTTCGAGCAACGGGCGGCGCGTGTCAGGGACGCGGCCGCGCAACGTGCAGTTGGCGTTGGACGGCGGCGCCGATCGGCGGCCCGGGCGGGCTCGGGAGTTGGCGGGCGATAGGGCACCAGGGTAAGGCTCCTCTCGCGGGAATCGCGTCGAGCGAAGCCGTCCACCGACGGCTTCTTGGTTTCTAACCGCTTTTTCTGGAGTTGGAGGGGACCGATGAAGCGATCCGCAGCATCGTCTCGCGTGCGCATCCTCGCGCACGCCCGCCGCGCCGCCGTGTTCATAGCCGGCGCCGCACTGATTGCCGGCAGCGCATTGATCTCAGGCAGCGCCGCCAATGCCGCCCAGTTCGGCCACTGGCCCAGCGTGCAGGAGCAGCTGGCGGCGAGTCACGTCATCCCCGGCAGCGCTCTCGAGCGTTTGATCCTCGACAACCAGGATTTCGGCCTGCTGCGCGCCGAGGAGGCCACCGACTCGCTCAGGATCCCGCTGTGGCTGCGGGTGCTGTACCACAAGCACCATCCGCACGACCGTTACCTGGCGAGCGACCCCACGGGCGGTTATCCCCTCGTGCTGAACGAGGTCTGGGAGTGGATGCTCACCCACCAGGACCTCAAGCCGGGACCCGGCGTGCAGTCCGGCGGCGGCGGCATCGGCAACCGCACCAGCGAGACCGGCGAGGAGCGCATCTCCGGCGCCCAGACCTCGCCGCGCAGCGAGTCGATGATCCGCGTCAACCGCAACAACACCCAGCAGGTCATCGGCGCCTCGAACAACATCAGCTCGAGCGGCATGCAGGCGCAGTTCTTCTCCGGAAACGCCGGCGCGACCTGGGGCCAGACCACCCTGGCGCTGCACAGCGGCGACGCCTTCATGTCGGACCCGGCCGTCGACTGGACCTCCGATGGCACCGCCTGGTCCACCACCATCGGCATCGACTCCTCGCAGACCGTCCTCAGGATGGAGGCCTACAAGTCCACCAACGCCGGCGCCACCTGGACCTTCGACAACGTCATCTCCGGCAGCCTCACCAACAACGACAAGGAACAGATGTGGGTGGACCACAGCGCCACCTCGCCGTTCAAGGACAACATCTACGTCATCTGGCACCCCGGCCTCCCGGCGGTGGTGGCGCGGCGCAGCGGCGGCGCCTGGCAGACGCCGGTCCAGGTCAGCGGCTCCGAGACCACCGGCACCGCGATTGGCGGCGACGTCAAGACCAACGCCTCCGGCGACGTCTTCGGCTTCTACCCCGACACCGGCAGCCAGGGCCTCTACGTCGTCAAGTCCACCAACGGCGGCGCCTCCTTCGGCACGCCGGTGAGGATCGCCACCAGCTTCGGCTCGTTCCAGTTCGCCGTCCCGGCGGACGCCAGCCGCCAGCTGCTCATCTACACCACCGGCGGCGCCTACCGTAACGGCAGCACCAACAACGTCTTCGTCGCCTGGGACGACCTCTCCGGCGATGCCGGCTGCACCAGCGGCGGCGGCCCCGGCACCAACGCCTCGTCGACCTGCAAGAGCCGCATCTTCTTCTCGCGCTCGACCGACGGCGGCGCGACCTGGTCGGCGGCGGTCAAGCTCAACAACCAGTCAGGCCTCAACGACCAGTTCTTCCCCTGGCTGGTGGTGGACGACACCAACGGCAAGGTCTCGATCGCCTACTACGACACGGTCGGCGACTCGACGCGCACCTCGACCAACCTCTACTACCAGTCCTCGACGGACGGCGGCCAGACCTTCAGCGCGCCGTTCAAGGTGACCACCGCCTCGACCAACGAGACCACCGCCGGCGCCGACAGCGGCAACCAGTACGGCGACTACATCGGCCTCGACGGCATCTCCGGCCTCTTCTTCCCGTCGTGGACCGACCGGCGTAGCGGCGGCAGCGAGGAGATCTGGACGGCGGCGATCTCGGACACCACCTCGGGCGCCGACTTCACCATCGCCGCCTCGCCGACCTCGACCTCGATCCCGCAGGGCGGCTCCGGCAACGTCACCATCTCGACCACGGTCTCGGGCGGCTTCAACAATGCCGTGGCGCTGTCGGCCTCCGGCCAGCCCTCGGGCACCACCGTGGCCTTCAACCCGACCTCGATCGCGGCGCCGGGCTCGGGCAGCTCGACGATGACCATCACCGTCGGCGCCTCCACCGCCGCCGGCAGCTATCCGATCACGGTGACCGGCACGGGCGGCAGCACCACCCACACCACGACCGTCACCCTGACCGTCACCACCTCGGGCTTCTCCATCTCGGCCTCGCCGACCTCGACCTCGATCGCGCAGGGCGGCTCCGGCAACGTCACCATCTCGACCACGGCCTCCGGCACCTTCAACTCGGCGATCGCGCTCTCGGCGTCGGGCCAGCCGTCGGGCGTCACCGTGGCCTTCAACCCGACCTCGATCGCGGCCCCCGGCACCGGCAGCTCGACGATGAGCATCACCGTCGCCTCGTCCACCGCCGCGGGGACCTACCCCATCACCGTCACCGGCACCGGCGGCAGCACGACCCATACCGCCACCGTCACCCTGACGGTCACCGCCCCCGACTTCACCATCGCGGCGTCGCCGACCTCGACGACGATCACCCAGGGCACCTCGGGCAACGTGACGATCACCACCACGGTGTCGGGCGGCTTCAACAACGCGGTCGCGCTCTCGGCCTCGGGTCAGCCCTCGGGCGTCACCGTGGCCTTCAACCCGACCTCGATCGCGGCACCCGGCTCGGGCACCTCGACGATGACCATCACCGTCGCGTCGTCCGCGGCCACCGGCACCTCCACGATCACGGTGACCGGCACCGGCGGCAGCACGACCCACACCGCCACGGTCAGCCTGACCGTCAGCGCCCCCAGCACCAACCCGGTGGTCAACGGCGGCTTCGAGACCGGCAACTTCAGCGGCTGGACCACCTCCGGCGCCGCCACCTCGGTGATCGCCGCGGCCGCGCACAGCGGCAGCTTCGGCGCGCAGCTGGGCGCCACCACCGCGACGAACGGCGACAGCTCCATCAGTCAGACCTTCACCATGCCGTCGAGCAGCCCGTCGCTCACCTTCTGGTACAACAACCACTGCCCCGACACGCTCACCTACGACTGGGCGACGGCGACGCTCAAGGACAACGTGACCAACGTCACGACGACGCTGCTGCCCAAAACGTGCAACAACCCCGGGGGGGTCTGGACCCAGGTCACCTACAACGCCAGCGCCAACGCCGGCCACAGCGTGACGTTGACCTTGACCAGCCACGACGACAACTTCGGCGCCGACCCGACCTACACCTGGTACGACGACGTGGTGGTGACCTCCGGCCCGCCGGACACCACGCCGCCGACCACCTCGATCACCTCGCCGGCCAACGGCGCGACGGTGTCGGGCACGATCACCGTGACCGCCTCCGCCTCGGACAACGTGGGCGTGGTGAAGGTCGAGTTCTACATCGACAGCGTGCTCAAGTCGACCTCGACCACCTCTCCCTACACCTTCTCGTGGAACACCACCACCGTCGCCAACGGCTCGCACACCATCTTCTCCAAGGCCTACGACGCGGCGAACAACGTCGGCACCTCGGCCACCGTCACGGTGACCGTCTCGAACAGCACCGCGCAACAGCTGCTGGGCAACCCGGGATTCGAGAACGGCACCAATTCGGCTCCCTGGACGCTCTCCGCCGGCGTGGCCAACAACTCGTCCGGCGAGCCGCCGCACTCCGGGTCGTGGGACGCCTGGCTCGACGGCTACGGCACCACCCATACCGACACCGCCCTGCAACAGGTGGCGATCCCGTCGACCATCACCACCGCGACGCTGTCGTTCTGGCTGCACATCGACACCGCGGAGACCACCACGACGTCGGCGTTCGACACGCTGACGGTGCAGATCCGCAACTCCTCCGGCACGGTGCTGGCGACGCTCGCCACCTTCTCGAACCTCAACCACAACACCGGCTACGCGCAGCACAGCTACGACGTGTCGGCCTACAAGGGACAGACCATCCAGGTCTACCTGGTCGGCACCGAGGATGCCTCGCTGCAGACGTCGTTCGTGGTCGACGACTTCGCCCTGAACGTGCAGTAGGAGGTTCTTGGCCCAAGGGCCCGGCGCAAGCCGGGCCCGCCTGATTGATTGCCCGGCGCAAGCCGGGCCCGCCCGACCAAGGCCCGGCGAATGCCGGGCCGTCCGACAAGGCCTGGCGAACGCCAGGCCGCCCAATCAACCCGCCCCGGCAGCCGCCGGGGCGCCACCCATCACCGAGCCCCGGCGACGAGCCGGGGCTTTCGTCTTGGCGGCCCTCCCGCGGACGGCGGCGGCGGTGACTGGTGCCATCTTCCCGCCGCCCGCGCGGCCGGCGCCCGGACCCCGGTTGCGGGGCGAGCGCCGGCGCGGCGAGGCGTGAGGTCAATTGCAGGTGAAGTTGTTGATCACGTAGTACGGCGTGATCGTTCCCCAGCCCCCGGAGTAGTTGGGGCAGTAGTAACGATAGCCGACGACCGTCTGATGGGCGGCGTTGTTGTAGTAGGTGAAATCGTGGCCGGTCCTGGTGGTGCTCGCCGCCGGCGAGACGCCGAACGCGCCGAGCAGCATCAGGACGGCGAGGCTCGCCGCCACGACGAGCGCCAGGATCCACCGGCGGTGCGAACGCAAAGCTTGCAGCATGGGAACCCTCCTGCGAGACGAGCGGGCGCCTGCTCCCGCGGTTCGACGGAGCACCGGCAGGCGCCGGACCCGAGTCCGCGCGTCTCGCCGGTGCGGCGACCTCCTCAAGAGAGGGTGCCCGCCGCGCCCTCCGGCGAGACGCCGCCGCATGCGCCCCGAGGGGGCCGCCGCGTCTGGCGCTTCATTACTGGCAAGAAACCTCGCTCCACGGGCAGCAATCCATGTAACATGTCTTCAGCTCACAGAGCGGATAGAAGACTGCGCATTAGCGGTGATGCGCGGCAAAGCCATGGGCCGCGAGCGCGCGCTCCTGGCGCAGGGCGGCGGATCACCCGCGGGAGCGCGACGAGGCGAAGAGTGTGATGCGGCCACGGCCAGCCGCGCGCAGGCGTCGGCGAGACCGTCGGCATTTATCTCATTGCAGTGACCGGAAGGAGGAAGAGCCATGTCTCTCGGTTCCCGATGGTGCCGTAGGATGCCGGACGTTGCGAGTTGCGGGCGGCGGATGCTCCTCGCCGCCGCCGCCGCGCTGATGGTCGCCGGCGGCTCGGCTGCCGCCGCATGGGCCGCGGACCCGCCGTCGCAGAGCGCCGGCGGAGCGCTGCAGATGTGCACCGGGGTCTACGCCCTGTGCGACGCCGCCCCCTGCACGCCAATCCCCGAGCAGAAGAGCGTTCCCGGCTCGGCCCCGACGACGAAGCCTTCGCATGCGTTGTGCGAATGCGTGGTCAGGAACGGCCAGAACCTCGGGCCCGGCCCCTGCGCGAACCGCACGCCACAGAGCACGCCACAGGGTAAGTACATCCTCTCCACCTATTCGTTCGCCCTCAAGGACAAGCTCTTCCTCAGCTGCCCGGCGGGCGGCGATCGCACCGTCTGCTTCGGCTATCCGTGCCTCGTCGACGAGAGCAACCCGGACCGCGCGCACTGCACCTGCCCGATCACCTACGGCAGCGGGGCGTTCGAGACCCAGGGCGGCGACTGCAACGTCGGCTCGTGCACGCAGCACCTCTGGCAGGGCGGGACCGCCAAGGAATACGCCGTCATCAACAAGAAGTTCGCGACCGCGACCGGCGAGACGCCGCCGGCGAACTGCCCGGCGTCCCCCACACCGAAGCCGTAGCAAGGCAAGCAGCGAGGCCCGCCCCGCGGCCCGGATGCGGCGGCGCGGGGCGGGCCCTCGTGCGCCAGGGTCACGATCAGGCGCGGTCCACGGCCTCGCGACCTTGGCCGCCGGCGCGCGCAGGGCCGGCGGGACCGGATGGAGCGTCGCCCGGCTGCGCTCCGACAGCGCCTCGACGACGCCGTCGCCGGTCTCGGCGGTCGCCGTGTCCACGGCCCCGAGCGCCACGCGCGCGGCGACGAACACGCAGCTGCTGCCGCCCAGCATCACCGCGCCGGCGAAAGGCTCCGCGTGGAGCGGGCGGTCGAGCAGGCGCTCGAGCAGGGCGCGCGAGCGTTGGGTGGGTCAACTTCCGAGCGGCGCGTCCACGGCCTGTCGTCCGAGCTCCGCGTCTTCGGCGAGGGCCCGATCGGTCTCGTCCTGGTGATCGAAGTAGTAGGCGAGGGCGGCATGAAGCTCGCTGCGGGTCAACGTGCGGGACGAGAAGTACTCCAGCAGCTCGTCATCAGACACACCGGCCTGGCGGACGGCGACGATGTCCATGACGCGCACGCGAGTACCGGCGATGCAAGGACGACCGCCCATCACGCGCGGTTGGGTCGAGATGTGCGGATAGGAGGGGGTGGGGAGCGTAACCATGCGGCCCGCCATTGTTGCGTGGCCGGCTGAACTGACTTGCACGTCGGTCAAGTGCGAGAAACGGCGATCGTACGAGGCGCAGGTGGCCGAGACGACCGGGACGACAAGAGCGTCGAGCGGGTGGCGCGAGGGCGCTGGCCGAGACCTGGCATGGCGGGTGCGCTTGCGGGCCAGGGCTCTTCGGCCGCTGGAACGGGGTGCTGGGCGGCTGGCGGTGCACGCACCGCGCAACTCGATGAGGACCGGCTTGGCGGGTGGTTCAAGCGCCCGCTCACACGTCGTACAGAGACAGGCGGTCAATGGTAGGCACAGGTATTGCTCGGGATTATCGGAATGTGGCTGACCCAGAAGAAGCGCTTGCCGACGTCGTAGGTGCCGGGTCCGCCGCCGCACGCTGCGTTGATCTTCCGACCCCAGAGATTGATGGTTTCCGTATATACCCCCTCGCCGAACGCCGCGGCGTCGCCCACAATGTAAACGCCGTCGTGGGTACCACTGAGTTGGAAGGCCCGCGCTCCACCATCCGTCCAGGGCGGCGGCGGAGGAGCGTTGAAATACGTCTCGAACCACAGGTCGGAGTAGGTTCCCGTGCCGGTCTGCGCTCCCGTCAGCTCCACGTATCCCAAGTAGATCGTGTTGTACGCGCCGCCGTCGGCAGGAATCGTTCCGGTAAGCAGTTGCGTAAGGTAACCACAGCCCAGGAAGCCATCCCCTGGGCTGCTTCCGAGGTACGGCGGTTTGGTCTGGCTCGTGACAGTCAGAGTTGAGGTGGTCTGGGGGAAGACTTCGGCACTACTGGCCGGGAACGCCACTCCATCGATCGCGCGATCGGAGAATGTGACGGTGAAGCCGTTGGTGACGACCCGCCATCCAAGCGTGTGGCTGCCAGCGGGCACGTTGGGGAGCACTGAGAAAAAGTTCACGCCTTCGGAGCCATACCGAGGAATGCCAAGCGTAGCAATCGGCGCCTGGCGCACTCCATCAAGAAATGGCGCTAGATTGATGGTCTGGCCCAAGGCCCCCGAGTCGATTTGAGCGTACCCTTCCACGACGAAGTCGACTGGCTGTGTGTTTGAAAACGACACAACATCCGTAAGAGGCTGATAGAAGGTACTGGTGACCGCGATCTGGCTAAGATTCGCCTCGCCAGCGCTTGGGTTCGACGTCGGGGACCCGAAGGCATTGGCCCAAGTCCCCTTTGCCAGTGTCATCGTCCCCGAGTCCAGGAGCCGCGCTTGGACCGTGTAGCCGTGACCACCGGCCGACAATCCGAGACCCGAGGGGCCGCGGGAGGTTGCGGTGAACAGGTCGTATTGCGGGTAGACGCCCCGGAGGCGACGGTTGTACCAACCGGCAGCCTGACCATCGACGAGGAGTTGCACTTCGTATCGCGCCCCGACTGCGGCAGTAGTGGAGGCGATCGCTATGTTGACCCGCAATAGGGCGTTAAACGGTTGTGTGCCATTGAGGTTAAGGCCGCCAAGTTCAACGCAGCCGCCCTGTATCTCGGTCCAAATGTCGGCTGGTCCGGTTAAGGTCTGGGGTCCCGCGACCGGCGTGGACGCACCGTTCGTGATGTCCTCGGTGTATGGGTAGTCGCTCGCCGCGAAGGTGATGTGCCCGTTTTGGTTACAAGTTCCGTTCGGCGAGCAGTAGGGGGCTGCGGTCGCAGCTGTCGCTACGAGGAGAAAGGCGAGAAAGGAGCTGCAGGGTGGGAGAGCGCGGCGCATAAGAACCTCCTTTGTGGACTGACTGAGACCGGATGAGCAAGATCGCACCGCTGGTAGCAGCGCCCTTCGCAGGCTGTGCGCTGACCATCACGCTGCCCTCCCGCCGTGACCCCGCCCGAGACGAGGCCGCAGCGATCCATTGTCATTCTAGTTTACGAAGGCAGAGGCGTGGCCGTCCAAGGCGAGCCGCCGGTACACTCGGCCCTCCCCTGAGAGCAGGTCAGACCGTGAAAGGAGGAGCGAGCAAGGACTGAAAGCCGGGGAGGGATCGTCCCTCCTCGATCAAGGACCAGCAGCCCCGGCACGGGCTGACACCCGATGCCGGGACCTACCACGCAAGGGAGAAGCCCCCATGCGCAGCACCGAGGATTCTACCAACCCGCCCCCTGACCCTCGCGGTCTCGACCTGGAGACCTACAGTGAGGCCACCCGCCGCGCGCTCTATGACGCCGTGGTCGCCGTCCGCTTCACGGCGCTGGCCAGGGTCACGATCAGGCGCGGCCCACGGCTTAGTCCTCGGCGACGAACTCCGCCAGCGAGCGCAGGAAGCCGGCCGCGGCGGCCAGGTTGCGGCCGGCCAGGTCCCGCATCAGCCGGCGCGCCAGGGGCGAGCGCTCCATCCGGTCCGCATAGCGCTTGGAGATCCACGACATCGCCGGGATGAGCGCCAGGCCGGCGAGCAGGTTGGCGACCAGCCAGGCGGTGCTGAAGGTCGCATAGACGTCCAGCTGGAACATCGCCTCGCAGGTCACGATCAGCAGCGGTATCCAGAGGAGCGGCGAGACCAGGAGCGTCAGCTTGACCGCGCGCAGCCGCTCGCGCCTGAGCGACTCCAGCCGCTGCTGGATGGCCACGATCGGCGCGCCGTAGTCGACCTTGCCGATCGCCGCCAGCTGGCGGATGCAGGCGGCGAGGAGGGCGAGCACGCACAGCTGCAACCCCACGGCGGGGACCAGGAAGCGCGCCGCCGCGACGTGGTCCGCGATGAAGCTGCCGAGCCACAGGGCGATGGCGAGGTCGAGCAGCAGCTCGAGCCGCAACCAGCGTGCGAGCCGGCTCAGGGCCGTCTCGGCCTTGCCGAGAACGGACCCGCGCAAGCGGCGGGTGTTCAGCCGGAGGCTGGCATCCAGCCTCCGGTCATGGTCCTGCCAGAGCCGCTGCAGGTCCTCGAGCTCCATGGTTGGCCTCCACTCTCAAGCTGTCCGCAGCAAGTCGCGCCGGAGCCTCTGCTTGATCCGGCCGAGCTTGGTGCCGACGTTGGTTTCCGATATGCCGAGCACCTCGGCGATGGCGTCGTAGCGGTTCCCGTCCAGGTAGAGGAGGACGAGCGCCCGGTCGAGCGGGCCGAGCTGCTCGACGAGCTGCCGCAAGCGGCGCAAGTCGTCGCCCAGGGCAGTGGAGTCGGTTTCCTCCGCGGCGATCTCCAGGATGGACTCCGCTGCCGGCACCGTGTGGCGTGACCGCCGGACCTCCCGCCGCTGGTAGGAGATGGCGACGTTGAGGGCGACGCGATACATCCAGGTGGAGAAACGGCAGCGGTCGTCGTAGCTGGCGAAGGACCGCCAGAGCTGCACCACCATCTCCTGCGCCAGGTCCTCGCGGTCCGCAGAGCTGCGGCAGTACGAGGCGGCGATCTTGTAGAGGATCTTCCGGTGCTCGTCGAGCAGGCTCAGGAAGCGGTCCTGCGGGGTTGGCGGCGGCATCGGGCTCCTCGTCGGGTCGGCGGCTCCGTCCATGCTGCACTCACCCCATGATTCGCGGCAAGGCGCGGAAAATCACACCGGACGTGGAAGGCCGCGACCACGTAGAATCGGGCAGGGAGATCGACACCTCCTGGAAGGAGCGGGGGTTGCGACCGGGACACATGGCCGCCAGGTTGGCTGGGACGGCTCTCCTGACGCTGGCGGCGCTCGCCACCGGGGCCCGCGGCGCCGGCGAGCCCTGGCAGGAGGAGCCGGAGCCGCAGGGCGCGGAGGCGCTCGGCGCGATCCCGCCGGGCACCGTGCTCTGGATCGGCGCCCATCCCGACGACGAGGTGCTGCTGGCGCCGCTGCTGGGAGCCCTGTGCTCGACCGGCCGCCACGGCTGCGCGCTGCTGGTCGCGACGCGCGGCGAGAACGGCGCCTGCCGGCTGGCCGGCGGCTGCCACCCCGACCTCGCCACGGTGCGCGGCGCCGAGATGCGGGCCGCGGCGCGGCTCTTCCGCGCGCGCCTGTTGCAGGGGTCGCTGCCCGATGTCGTCGGCCCCGGCCCGGCCGGCGTGCGCGACGCCTGGACCGCCGCGGCCGGGGGCGCGGAGGCGCTGCTCGAACGTCTCGCCGGAGCGATCGACAGCGTCGCGCCGCAGGCCATCATCACCTTCGATCCACGGCACGGCACCACCTGTCACAACGCCCATCGCGCCATCGGCCGCCTGGTGCTGCGGGCGCTCGCGCTCCTCCACGCGCCGCCGCCGGCGGTCTTCCTGCTCGAGAGCCGCGTGCGCATCGCGCCGGGCGGCGCCAGCATCCGCTTTTCGGCCGCGACGCCGGGCGACCCCCGGCTGCTGCGCTTCGACGCCAATGCCCTCGTCCCGCGGCCCGATGGAGCCGGAACCGACTGGGACTACCTGCTGGCCGACGCCCGGCGCCAGCCCAGCCAGTTCGATGCCACCTTCCTTGCCTCGCTCCTTGCCGTCCCGCCACGGCAGCGCCACGTGTACCTGCTCGACGCCGCGGCGCTGGGCACCAATCCCAGCCCGCTCGATGCTTGCGCGCCCTGACCGCGGCGCACCCGCGACGGCCGTGCGCGCCGGGCCTCCGGCGCTCAGGGGCCCCCGGGCGGCGGCCCGCCGGGCGCGCCGATGGCGGCGCGCGCCGCAAGGGGCAACCGCGGCCGGCGCGGCAACAGTAGGCCCGCGCTACGGCGGCGCGCCCACGCGTACCACGTCGCCCGCCGAGTAGGCGGTGAACTCGGGCGCGTACATGGACTGCACGGTCGCCGGGCCGACGCGGAAGGTGCCGCCGAGCGCGGCGCGGACGCGGTACTTCAGGGTGTACTCGCCGGCCGGGAGCTGCTCGAAGAAGAAGTTGGTGCCGCTGTCGCGCACCTCCTCGTAGCGCGCGAGCCCCAGGTCCCATTTCCAACCGGACACGGCGACGCCGGGCTCGAAGCCGGCCGCGCGCGGGTCGCGCAGGTGGACGTACTCGGCCGGCGCGCGGCTGCGGAGTGCGAGCTGCACCTCGATCTCGTCGCCGGGCGCGAGGACGGCGCCTTCCCCGAGCGGCTCGAGCACCATCTCCTTACCGTGCGGCACGCGCCGGAAGTAGCGGCGCTCGACGCCGAAGAGGTCGCCGCGCGCCGCCGTCGGCAGGCGCTCGGTCGAGAAGTGCCAGGTCGCCGACGCGAAGAGCATCCCCGGCGTCTCCTTCGACACGGTGACCGTCGCGCCCTCCCGGGCGCCCTCCCGGCCGAGCTCGTTGCCCGGCACCACGATCTGCACGCTCTTGCCGGTGTAGCGGTCGGGCTCGAAGACGAGCTGGGTGGTCCTGCCCGCGGCCTCGACCGTCGCCGCCTCGCGGACCGCCAGCTCGTGGTGGCTGTCGAGGTACCGGGCGAGCGAGTACACCACCTCGGCCGTGGCGCGCGTCGACTTCCAATGGTTGAGTTTCTTGTTGAGGAAGAGCCACTGCACCAGGCCGTCCAGGCGCGGATCGTCCGGCCGCAGCTCCATGAGCGCACGCAGCGCGAAGGCGTGCGTCTCGATGGTGTCGTGGTACCAGAGCCAGGAGCGGTCCTCCGGCATCCAGAAGGTGCCCTCCTCGGGCGTCGTCCGCGCCGAGTCCATGACCGAGTCGAAGACGAGAAGCGCGTCCTCGCGGCGCCCCATGCGCTCGAGCGTCAGGGCGAGCAGGCCCTTCAGGTACGGCGAGTGCTCCCGCCAATGCCGGAAGGAGGCGTCGAGGATGCGCCGGCGCTCGGCGACCGGCAGCGCGTCGCCCAGCCACGACGGGTCGGGATAGGCCGACGCCACGTAGTTGAGCAGGGTCAGGAACTCCCAGGAGCAGGCGCAGTCGGGTCGGTCGATGATGTCGCGAAACTCGCGCTGGTATTTCTCGCCGAGATAGCTCCACCCCTTGACCACCACCTGGCGCGGCACCGCGACGCCGAACTCCCCCGCCTTGGCGAAGCCATAGAGGAGGTAGAGCGTCATGAAGTCCGACGGCGGACCGCTCGACCACCACGGGAAGGCGCCGCTCGGCAGCTGGTCGCGCTCGAGCTTGGCCAGCGCCGACTCGCGCTCCGCCTTGGCGATGCGCGGATCGAGCACCTTGACCAGCGTGCGCGGGGCGGCGTCCTGCTTGCCCTCGGACTCGAGCAGCCAGGGCGTCTCCTCGAGCGCCATCTGCCGGTTCGCGTCGGGGCCGCCGAAGGCCTCGTACTCGGTGTCGCGCCCGGCGAGCGCCTGCGCCATCCGCCCGACCGCCGGGTAGCGCTCGAAGAGCGAGGTCAGGATCGCCGTGCCCAGGAAGCGGTTGAGCGTCTGCTCGGTGCACTCGTACGGGTAGTCGACGAAGTAGGGCACCGCCGCGAGCACCGAGTAGAAGAGCTGCGCGTCGAGGGTGACGACCAGGCGCTCGTCGATCCGCGACGGATCGTCCGCCCGCCGCAGGTCCTCGAAGGTCATCGTCCGCGTGGCGCGGCCGTGCAGCGCCACGAAGCGCGACTGCGCGAGGTGCAGGCGCGACGGCAGCAGCGGCAGCGGGCGCAGCTCGCCGTCGCTCGCGTCGCCGGCGGTCGCCACCACCTTGAAGGCGACCTGGCCGACGCGCCTGGGCGCGGTCAGCGGGAAGGTGACGCTCGTGCCCTTGCCCGCCTCGACGTGGAAGCGCTGGCGCGCCGCCGCCGGCGCGAGGCCGAACTCGGCGAGCAACGAGGCGTCCTGGTCCGGCCGGTCGGGATCGAGCACGTCGAGGGTGACGACGCCGTCGAGCGCGCGCGTAGCGGCGTCGTTGAGCACCACGCGGAGCTCGGCGCGGTCGCCTTCGCGCAGGAAGCGCGGCAGGTAGGGGCGCACCATCAGGTCCTTCGCCGAGCGCGCTTCGCGATGGTCGGCGCCCGAGCGGAGGTCCCGGGTCAGCGCGTGCACCCAGACGCTCCACGAGGTGACCGAGTCGGGCACGGTGAACTCGATCGCCGCCGTGCCGTCGGCGCCGGTGATCAGGTGCGGCTGCCAGAAGGCGGTCTCCGAGAAGTCGGCGCGCAGGGCCGGCGGCGGGGTGGCGGCCCCCGGGCCGGCGTACTGCGCCGAGGCGCCCGCCTCGTTGCCGCCGACGTTCACCCTGTCGAACGATTTCGCTTCGGCGGTGACGGCGATGTTCGATTCCGTCCCCACCCAGCCGCCGGCCACGCCGCCGGGGACGCCGCCCTCGACCCCCCCGGGCGGCGGACTCGGCACCGGCATCTGGGCGCGCCCGCGCCGGCCCGGCCCGCCGATGCCGTAGCGATCGATCCAGCGCGGCCGGTCGCCGAGGAGGCCAGCGCCGGCCGGCAGCACCCAGAGATCCTTGCCCATGCACCAGCGCGCGGCCTGGGAGCCCAGGCTCGTGGGCAGCCAGCCGAGCGCGACGCCATGCGGGAAGAGATCGAGGGGGCGCGGGGGGCGATGCGGCGCGTAGGCATCCAGGCTCCGGTCGTACATGTAGGCGAGCAGCTCGGCGACCGCGGGCTCCGCTCCGCGCGGGCCGTTCTCGGTGACCTTGACGCGCCAGGTCTCCCTGGCTCCGGGGCGCAGGAGATCGCGGAAGGTCTGGTACTCGACCTGCAGCTCGCGGTTGTCCCAGGGCACGGAGATCGCGGCGTCCTGCTGCAGCAGCTGGTGGTCGCGCACCGCGACCAGCCGCAGCGCGATGCCGCCGCGGTCCTCCTCGCGCACTCCAAGCTCGATGCGCCGGGGCGCCGCCAGGGCGACGAGGCTGCGCCGCTCGACGCTCCGCCCGCGCCGGATCTCGAGCTCGAGCCGCTGGCCGGGGAAGCCCGAGTGCACGAGGAACGCCGCCGTCTCGCCGGCGCGCGCGCTCGCCTGCTGGACCGCGAGCCAGGCGGCGACCGCGAGCGGGGCCTCGCCGGCCACCAGGAAGTCGCGCTGCGCCGTCGCCGTGCCGCCGAAGTCGTCGCGGGTGTCGTAGCGCAGCCGGTAAGCGCCCGGCGCGAGCGGCGGCAGCCGCACCGTGGCGCGTCCCCGGGCGTCGTGCGCGAGGTCGCCGCGCGCCACCTCGTCGCCGTCGGCGAAGGAGCGCAGCGCTGCCGCCGGCGGCCTCCCTGCCTGCCAGCGCGGGGCGAGACCGTCGCCGGCGGTGCGGAATGCGGCGGCCTCGCCGGGTCCGGCGGGCGGCGCGGCGACGGGCTCCTCGGCCGGCAGGAGAGGCTGCCGGGGCTGGCGCAGCCGCAGCAGGCGCCAGGCTCCGCCGCCGGCGCGCGGCGCGCCGTCGAGGTCGCGGCGCAGGACCGTCATCTCCGCCGGCGTGCGCGGATCGAGGAACTCGCGCTCGCTCTCGATCGCCGCTTCGACGGCGACGAAGCCGAGCCGGAAGGAGCGCTCGGCGGTGCGCGTCTCGCCGCCCTCGTCGGTCACCTCGGCGCTCAAGAGGTAGGTGTAGCTCACGTCATGGCCGAGGCGCTCGTCGGCCTCGGGGGTGAAACGCGCCGTGAAGCTGCCGTCAGCGTCGATGGCCGCCACTCCCGAGGCGACGACGGCCGTGCCGCCGCGCCACGCGGCGCCGCCGGTGACGTTCCAGTCCCACCACCACCAGTACGGATAGACGGGCGAGCGCGTGGCCCGCCAGCGCACCCTGCCGCTCGCGACCGGCAAGCCGAAGTAGTAGCGCGCCTCGCCGCGGAAGGCCGCCGGGCGGTTGAGCCGCGGCGCCGCGGCCGGCTCCTGCAGCGTGACCTCGAAGGTCGGGCGCTTGTACTCCTCGACCTGGATCGCCGCCTCGCCCGGCAGGTTGCCGCGCAGCCGCCAGGAGCCGAGCGGCCGGCCCGCGGGCACCACGAGCTCGCCCGCGGCGGTGCCGAAGTCGTTGGTCGAGACCGTCGCCGTCGCCACCTCCTGCCCGTTGGGGTCGACGAGCTTCACGGTGAGGGCGCGGTGCGGCTCGAGGGCCAGGTGCCCCGCCGCGCGGTCGCCGCCGTAGGCGAGGGCCTTCCAGCGCACCACCTGTCCCGGGCGGTAGATGCTGCGGTCGGTGAAGAAGAGCGCCGCCGGACCGGCCGGCGGCGGCGCGGCGGTCGCGCCGAGCTCGAGGAGCGCCAGGTCGCGGCCGCGCCGGGCGAGCGCGAGGTAGCCCCACCAGGTGCTGGTATCGCCGCGCGGCGGCGCGACGAACGGGGCCGCGCCGTCGCTCCCCGTGGTGAGTGTCGCCATGGCCTTCGCCCCATGCTGCCAATCGCGCTGGAACACCTGGATCTCGACGCCCGCCGCGGGCTCGCCGGAGGCGCCGGAGAGGACGCGCAGCCGCGTCGGGCCGGCCGGCTCGAGGCTGCCCAGGAGCACCAGGTCGCCGAGCACGAGGTCGACCGCGCACACCCGGTTCTGCTCCTCGGCGAAGGACTCCTTCACCGACGCGACCACCACGTAGGCGCCCGGCGCGGCGATCTCCGGCACGACCCAGGTCCGGTGCGATCGGTAGTCCGGCGTCGCCGGGAGGTCCACCGCCCAGGCGGCCGCCGGCGGCCCGGAGGTGAGGAGATCGCGCGTCTTCCAGGCTTCGGGGAACGCCTCGTTGGCGCCGCCTGCGAGGCGCCGCGGCGGGTCGACCGCGTAGGCGCGGAAGAACAGGCGCTCGAGGTTCTGGTGGTCGACGGCGATCGAGCGGCGCTCGAGGCCGTCGCTGGTCATGGCGCGGAGATCGAAGCCGGGCGCCTCGATCGCCGCGACGAGCTGCAGGCAATCCCGCGCGCCGCGGCTGCCCGGATACGCCCGCGCGCCGGCGAGCGCCGCCTCGCGCGCCTCGACCAGCGCCTGGGGCGCGTCCTCCTGGCGGCGCAGGCCGGCCAGGACCGCCTGGCCTTCCGCCCACCAGGCGATGTCGCGCTCGCGCGCGAGCCGCGCCAGGAGCTGCTCGCGGATGCGCCGCCGGTCGGCCGGCTGGGTGAACGCGGCATGGAGGCGGCGGGCGCGCTCGAGACGCGCTTCGAGCGCCGCCGCGCGCCGGCCCGCGGCGGCGTGCCAGGCCTCGAGGTCGGCGAGCACCGCGACCAGCCTCTCGAGCGGATGGGCCGCGGCGTCGCCCGGGTCCCAGGCCGGGCGCACGGCGACGACGGCGGCATCGCCGGCGCGGGCGGCGGCGGTCTCGCCCGGCGGGTCGAGCGCCAGCAGGCGGGAGACGTCGAGGCGGTAGACGTCGTTCACCTCGTCCGGCGTCCACAGCGACTGATTGGCGAGCAGCTCGACGAAGAGGTACGACAGGGCGTCGCGCACCTTGCCGCGCACCTCGGGCGGATAGGTGTTGGGCGCGAGGACATCGGCCAGCCTGCGGACCGGCTCGGCGCCGAGCGCCGCGCGGTCCTTCCAGGCGTCGAGGAACGCGCCGGTGGCGGCCGCGACGATCTGCTCGCGGGTCCAGAGCTCGAGATCGAGCTTGCCGCCGGTGTCGACGCGCTCGCGGCGATTGATCTCCCAGGAGTAGGCGACGACGTAGGTGGTGAGCGCGTGCGCGAGGTAGAGGTCGAGCCCGGTGCGCGCCAGCAGGCCGGGCGGCCAGCGCGCCTCGCGCAGCTGCCGCACCGCGGTCTCGAAGCCGCCGAGGGCGATCCGCACCTCGGTGGCGCGGACCAGCGCGCGCGCCCAGGCCGCCTCGTCGCCCCGTTTCTCGGCGGCGGCGCGGAGCGTCTCGATGAGGCTCGCCGCCTGCTCGAGCTTCTGCTCCGCGATCAGCCGGTCCACCTCGGCCCAGGAGCCCGCCGGCGCGGGAGCCGCGCTTGCGGCCGTCGCCGGCGGCGACGGCGCCGACTGCGCCGGCAGCGGCGGCGACGGCGGCTGCGACGGCACCCGTTTCGCGGGAGCGCCCGCCTGCGGAGCGACCTCGCCGGCGAGCAGCACGGCGCCGGCGAAGGTGACCAGGAGCCCCGCTCGCGGGAAACCCATGCCGGGGATCTTACGCGCGATGCGACTCCGCCTTCCAGGCATCCGCGAGGGCACGCTCATCGGCGGCGCTGGTGCCGGGCCGCCCGGCGCTCCCAGCACCGCTGCCCGGTGTCGTGGCGCCCCCGCGGCAGCTCCATGAGGCAGGGAGGCTGCCTTCCCCGCCAGAAAAGAAAAAAAACAGCGCCCCGGTGCGCGCCGGCATTTCGAGCAAGGCGATGAGCCGGCCCACTATGGGGGCTTTACACGTGACCAAACGGTCACATATCATCCCGACATGGACGCGGTCTTCAAGGCCCTCGCCGATCCGACACGCAGGAGACTCTTGGACGAGCTCTTCAAGCGTGACGGGCAGACGCTCAGCGCTCTCGAGCGGCGCTTGCCGATGACCCGCTTCGGCGTGATGAAGCACCTCAAGGTGCTCGAGGAGGCGAACCTCGTGGTCACCAAACGGCGTGGCCGCGAGAAGCTCCACTTCCTGAACCCGGTCCCTATCCGGCTCGTCCACGACCGCTGGGTGAGCAAATACGCTGAGCCCTGGGCAGCGAAGCTGAGCGGGCTCAAGAAAAGACTGGAGGAAACGACCATGGAGAAGGTCTTCGAGATCTACATTCGCACCACGCCGGAGCGCCTGTGGCAGGCGATCACCAGCAACGACATGCGGAGCCAGTACTCGTTCGGCGCCGTGATCTCGTCGGAGTTCACGCCGGGCTCGCGCTTCGAGATGCGCGCCCCCGACGGCAGCGGCCTCCTGGGCGAGGGCGAGAACCTCGAGGTCGAGCCGCCGCGCCGGCTCGTGCAGACGATGGTGCCGCTGTGGAGCGCGGAGATCAGGCGCGAGGGTCCGTCGCGCATCACCTGGGAGATCGAGCCGCGCGGCGAGGTCTGCCGGCTGACCGTCACCCACGACCAGATTCGCGAGGGTGCGAACGAGGAGGTTTACGGCGGCTGGCCGATGCTGCTGTCCAGCCTGAAGTCGCTGCTCGAGACCGGCGAGGCCATCGACTTCTGGCCCTCCGCCGAGGTGATGGAGCGCTGGCGGAGGAACCTGGACCCGGCACACGCCGGCAGTGCCGCGCTCTGACGCGACGCGACGCACGTCGTCGCGGCCCGCCGCGGTGAGGCCCGGTCGCTTGCCGGGCCCGGCCGTCTGGCGGGTTGTATCGCGTTGAATTGGGTAGTTGCAAGATCGAGAATGCTGGCGTAGCATGCGTGGCAGGAACGCGGTTCAGGCGCCCGGGCGGGCGGGCGCGCGGTGCCGTCAGCGAGCGGGCAGCGCGCGTGACTCGGTTGGGATCGAGGCCTGGCGAGGTTGTTCCTGCTCACCGGGCGGCGCCAGGATCGGAGTGGTTGAGTCGGAAGGGAGTGGAGTTCTATGCCATCAAAGCATACCAATTCCAATACCCCAAGAGCGGCAGTGGGCCGCCTCGCCTCGGCGATCCTCGCGCTGCTGGCGAGCCTGGGTGGGAACGCGGCCCTGGCCCAGGACTGGTTCGGTCCTCCCCTGGTCGTCTCCTGCCCTTTCTTCGGCAAGGGATACGTCGACTTGTCTCATGGTTTCTATGTGACCAGGTACCAGGGCAACAACCTCTCCAAGGTGACTCTCGGATACTCCACGACCACCCCCGGGGTGTTCTCCATCTCGCTCACCGCGCGCCGCAACTCCTACGATGGTCCCATGATCGGCGCCACGCAGACTGCCACCGTCGACGTAGGGAGCGACGAGAGCTTGGTGACCTTCGACTTCGGCGGCGCCCCGGTGACCTCCGGCGACACCATCACCTTCACTCAGACGTGGGGGCAGCTCTCGGCCACCAATAACACTTTCGGGTACTTGTTCTACGACGCGGGCCTCGGCACCTGCGGCAACGGGATCTTCGAGACGCAGGGCACGACCGCTCCTCTGGACACCGTCGACGGTGACGGCGTCGGCGTCGCCATCTACCAGGTGCAGCTGCAAACGCTGCCGTCCTCGTGCATCCCGAGCGACACCGTGCTGTGCGTCGACGACACGCCGGGCGACCGGCGCTTCCGGGTCAGCGCGAGCTTCCAGACCGCTCAAGGCGGCGGCCGCTCCGGCAAGGCCCAGGCCATCCCGCTGTCGCAGCTCGGGGTCGTCCATGGCGGGCTGTTCTGGTTCTTCGGCGCCGACAACCCCGAGATGCTGCTCAAGATCGTCAACGGCTGCCTGGTCAACGATCGCTACTGGGCCTTCCTCTCGGCTACCACCAACGTCGGCTTCACCGTCACCGTCGACGACACCCTCCTGGTCAACTCCAGGACCTACACCAACGCCGACCTCACGGCGGCGGCGCCGGTCGAGGACACCTCCGCCCTGGCGAGCTGCGAGCCCTGCACGAGCAACGCCCAGTGCCGGACCGGGCTGCTCTGCTGCCCCTTGCCCACGCGCGTCAATGCCTGCCTGCCGCCGGCGCCAGGCGGGTCCTGCCCGCTGCTCCCGTGAGCGCCGCGCCAGCGCCGCCGCCGCGTCAGCTGTTCGGGGTGCGCACCGGCGGAGGATGCCGGCGAGCGTCAGGCGGCCGCGGCGACTCAGGCCGTGTGCTGGGTCTCCCGGCGCCACCGCGACTGACGCAGGTCCTCGACCAACCGGCCGCGGAGTAGGAAGTAGGCGTCGCGGAGCCGGACCGCGCGCTCGATGCTCTCATCGTCCACCACGCTGCTCAGGGTGTCTGCCAGCCACCGGCTGGCCGCGGCCGTGCTGCTGCCGAGCAGCAGGCGGCACGCGCGGTCGGTCACGGGCGACGCGTTGCCGCCCTTCTCGCGCATGATCGCCGCGAACGGTACGCCGGACAGCAGGTCCGGCAGGTGCCGGCCGGCAAGCCGGCGCAGCTCGGCCATCACCTCGTCGCCGGCGCCGCCGGCGTAGGCCACGGCGATGCCGATGCCGCACCACATCTCCGGCTGCCGTGGCGCTGGAAAGCCGTCGATGACGCGGGCGATGCGACGCGGCTCGGCCCCCTGGCTCCACCACAGGCTGCGCCCCAGGCCCGAGTCGAAGAGCCGGCGCGCCCAGGCCGCAAGGCCGGCCGGCGCCGCACCGTGGCCCGCGAGGTAGCGCCGCGAGTGCAGCATGCCTTCGTAGAAGCCGTAGCCGTCCGCGAGGCACCAGGCGATCAGCGGATCGAGGCGCCGGGCGTAGGCGGGCCAGAGCCGGCGCCCCCACGGCAACCGCCCGATGGCGAAGCCGGCGCCGACCATCGAGATGTAGTCGTGGTGGCGGCCCGCCCCCGTGACGAAGGCGCGGAGACGGTGCGCGCGCCACGGCGCCAGCAGGTCGAGCAGCGCGTAGGCCATGCCGGCGCCCTCGAAACCGAAGCCGAGGTGATGCTCGTCGAAGCGGCGGCGCAGCGCTGCCGCCAGCTCCTGCTGGTCATCGTGCGCCAGGGCCAGGTTGTACCCCTCGAGGAAGGTCTCGAGGACCCGTTCCAGGCGGCCGCGGATCTCGGCATCGCAAGGCTCGAAGCCGAGCACCGAGAACGAGGCTGTGCGCAGCGGCGCCGCCAGCAGCCGGCTGCGGAGCAGCACCATCGGGCGCATCGGCTGTTACCCGCCGCCGCTGCCATGCGCCGGGATGCCGACGACGATTGCCGGCACGGGGCCGATGGATGGCTTGATCGAATACATAGACTGCTATGAAATAAATATCACAAGGTCGAACAAGCTGCGCGCTACCACCGAGAAACCGAGCACGCACCATGGCGCACGTCAGCCGGCCCAAGCCATCCCTGCGCGGCTCTGCCCCGTCCGTAGGCGACGCTCACCCCTCGGCGCGCTGCCCTGGTGACGAGGCCGAAGAGAGCGTGCGAACTCGGTAGACGAAGGAGGACTCGTCAGTCCAGGAGCTGCTCGCGGCTGAGGGCGAAGGACAGGCCCTCGGTCTTGGCCAGACAGCTCGTATCCAGGCCTTCCAGGCGGCCCTTGATGATGAAGGCTTCGATCATCCCACAGGTGCACGGATCGGCGTCGTTGTGACCGCGGTTGGGCAGGACGAGCTGGCGCGCGTTGGCCAGCGTCTGCGCCACTCGCTCGCCGTAGCGCGGCGGGGTCACATCATCGAGGGCGCCGGTCATGACCAGTGCGGGCACATTGGACCTGACCGGCATCCAGAAGCCCGGCGGCAGCCAGCCCCGAGGCCACTCCCGGCACGCGCTGACCTCACGCCCGAGGCGAAATCCGCCCATGAACGTGCCCGCGGCCGCCGCCGGCAGCGCGGCAGGGTCGAAGCGCATGTTCTCGTTGCAGACGATCGAAAGGTAAACGCCTTTCGGAATCGAGCCATCCTCCCTGGGCGCGACTCTCCCGGCGAGGGGCCGATAGTCGCCTTGATGGGCGAGATGAACCAGCAGGGGGAGATCGTGTATCCTCGAGGCCGAGTACAACACCCGCGCGACGAAGACGCGCAGCACCTCGCCGTCGATCGTGACCTCCACCGCCGGGCCGGTCTCCAGCGGGCTCAACTTGACCTTCACGGGTTTCTCGGTCAGGCGTTGCAAGAGGGAGCTGAACTCGTGTTCGAGCTCCGGGAAGGCATGGTGACAACCCGGCTGCCGGGCACAGGCCGCGAAGACCTGATCCAGCGCCTGCTGTGCCGAGCGGGGATAGTCGAGCCACATCGGCACGTCGAGGGGAACGACGCCTTGCAAGGCGACAGTCCGGACGCGGTCCGGATGCTGGCGCAGGTAGACCATCGCCGCCGTGGTTCCGTACGAAGCGCCGAAGATGTCGAGGCGCGGATACCCGAGCCAGCCGCGAACCTCGTCCAGGTCGTCCATCGCGATCGGCGTCGTGTAGTAGCGCAGGTCGGCTCTCTGCTCGAGCTCTCTCCGGCAGCGGCGAACCGCCGCCAGGAAGCGGGCCTCGTCGCGGTACTCGGCGTTCGTCGCCTCCGTGGACAGCTCGCACTCGAGCGGGTTGGACCCGCCGGTCCCGCGCTGGTCGACCAGCAGGATGTCGCGCTGCCGCCGCAGGACGGGGAAGCCCTTCCACAAGAAAGACGCATAGCGCGTGGCCGGCGCGACTCCCCCGCCGGCGAGAAAGACCAGGGGATCCGCGGCGACGTCCGGACCCGCCGCCGGCAGCACGACGACGTTGAGCCCGAGCTTTCTTCCCGTGCGGGCGGCGCGGTCCTCATAGACCTCGTACCGGCCGCAGAGGACCTCCTCGTCCACCTCCGGCACGTGGCACGGCTTCAGCTTTCCGGCCAAGCTGCGGCCCGGTGCCGGAGGCGCCTGGGGAGCGGTTTGAGGAGTCGGAGGCGGACCGACAGGCGCCGGCGCGGCTGCCGGCGAGCCTGCGGCGAAGACCGCGGCGCAAGCCCCGACGAAAGTCAAGACCAGGAACGGCGGCACCCTGAGCATCCCAGGCAGCATGCTTCTCCTCTAACCTCGGGTGGCGTGCGGGCTCGACGCCACCGCGCGCGCGGGCGGCCCGTCAAACGGTCGCGGCCGCTCGACCGCCCCTACGAGGGCCGCCAGGGAAAGGTTCCAGGCGCCGGCATGAGCGCCGGCCGAGGCGCTCCCCTCCACCCCGGCGCGGCGCCCGTTGCTCGTCCACCCCGGCGCGGCGCCCGTTGCTCGTCCACCCCGGCGCGGCGCCCGTTCCTCTTCCATCCCCGCGCGGCGCCTCACGGGTGATGATGCGCCCAGCGGGGTGGACACCTGCTTCGAGCTTCCATAGGCTAAGACACTCCTTCTGCGCCGACTCCGAGGAGAGGGGCCATGAGCTGGAGCCATGGGGTGAGTGTCGTCCGCTACGTGATGGGCGTCCTGCTGGTGGTCTCGTTGCCGCCGGCGCTGCTGTACTGGTTCATCGTGCACCCCTTCATCGGGTTCTGGCGCCGAGTGGGCGCGCGGCGGACCTTCTGGTTCCTGGGGGTCTTCTACGCCGTCACCATGGCCGCGCTCTTTCCCGTCCGCGATCGCCTGATGGGACGCGACCTCGGGACCAACCCGCTGGCGATCTCCCTGGCGGTGCCGCTGGTCGTCGCCTCCGGCTGGGTGAGCCGCCGGCGGCGGCGGCAGCTGAAGTTCGCGACGCTGGCGGGGCTGCCGGAGCTCGCCCCGGAGCAACAGGGCCCCGGCCTGCTGACCGCAGGGATCTATGGCCGCATCCGGCATCCCCGGTACGTCGAGTTCGGCCTCGGCTGTCTCGGCTGGGTATTGTTCGCGAACTACAGTGGCCTCTACGTCCTGCTGGCGCTGAGCTATGCGGCGATCTTCGCGATCGTGCTGCTCGAAGAGCGCGAGCTGCGCGCCCGCTTCGGCCAGTCCTACGTCGACTACAGCCTCAGGGTGCCGCGGTTCATACCGCGCTTCGAGTCGCGGCGCCGCTGAGACGACCGGTTCGGTGGCCCCAAGGAACGCTCTCCCCCACCTCGAAAACCGCTCCACTGCGCGTCTTGACCCCGTGCCGGCCCTGGCGTAGGGTCCTTCTGGTCGTCCAGCCTCGAGGCCCGCGCCGGCCGCCCGCGGTGAGAGGAGGCCCCCATGGAAGCCAGGATCCTCGATGAGTTTCGCGCCATCGTCGGCGCGCCGGGCCTGATCACGGAGCCCGAGCAGCTCAGCACGTACGATTGCGACGGCCTCACCGTGTTCCGGGTGCTGCCGCTGGCGGTGCTGCTGCCGACCTCGACCGAGGAGGTGCAGGCGATCGTACGGGTGTGTCATCGCGAGAAGATCCCGTTCGTGGCCCGCGGCTCGGGCACGGGCCTCTCCGGCGGGGCGCTGCCGGCGGCCAACGGCATCGTCATCGGCCTCTCGCGCATGAACCTCATCCTGGAGGTGGACCTGCCCAACCAGCGGGTGGTGGTGGAGCCGGGCGTCATGAACCTCAACGTCACCGCGCGAGTGGCGCCGGACGGCTACTTCTACGCGCCCGATCCCTCGTCGCAGCAGGTCTGTTCGATCGGCGGCAACGTCGCGGAGAACTCGGGCGGCGCTCACTGCCTGAAGTACGGCTTCACCACCACGCACGTCATGGGTCTGGAGGTGGTGCTGCCCGACGGCTCTCTGGCGCATTTCGGCGACGCGACCGTGGACCGTCCCGGCTACGACCTGTGCGGGGTCTTCGTCGGCTCGGAAGGCACGCTCGGCATCGCCACCAAGGTCATCCTCCGCATCATGAAAAAGCCGGAGGTCGTCCAGGTGCTGCTGGCGGCGTTCAATTCCACCAATGAAGCGGGCGCGGCGGTGAGCGCCATCATCGCCGCGGGGATGCTGCCGGCGGCCATCGAGATGATGGACAACCTGGCGATCCAAGCCGCCGAGGCCGCGGTGCACGCCAACTATCCCGATTGCGGCGGGCTGCTGCTGGTCGAGCTCGATGGCCCCGCGCCCGAGGTCGAGACCCTGATGGATGAGGTGGTCGAGGCCTGCAAGAGGTGCGGCGCCTGGGAGATCCGCCTCGCGCAGTCGGATGCCGAGCGCGCCCGCTTCTGGACGGGACGGAAGGCCGCATTCGCCGCCGTGGGACGCATCTCGCCCGCCTACATCGTGCAGGATGGCGTGATCCCGCGGACGGCGCTGCCCTTCGTCATGAGCGAGATCAGCCGGCTCGGCTCCGAGCGGGGCCTGCGGGTGGCCAACGTCTTCCACGCGGGCGACGGCAACCTGCATCCCCTGGTCCTCTACGATGACGCGGTGCCCGGGCAGGACAAGCTGGCCGAGGAGCTGGCCGGCGAGATCCTGCGCCTGTGCATCAGGGCCGGCGGCTCCATCACCGGCGAGCATGGCGTCGGCGAGGAGAAGAAGCTGTTCATGTCCGAGATGTTCGCCGAGCCCGACCTCGATACCATGCAGCTCGTGCGGTGCGCCTTCGATCCCGAGCATCTGTCCAACCCCGACAAGATCTTTCCCCGGCCGCGCTTGTGCGGCGAGAGACCGGGCGTCTACGAGCCGCACCCGCTCGAGACCGCGGGCGTGGCGCAACGTTTCTAGCGGCGGGAGACCCGGTGACGCCGGCGGCGGTGCAGCAGGTCTCGTGGGCGGAGCTGGCGGCGGTCGTCGGGCAGGAGCGGCTGCGGGCAGCCACCGCGGCCGATGCCGTCGACGGCGTCGCGCCGCTGATGATCGCCGAGCCCGGCACGGCCGAGGAGCTGGCGCGCTGCCTGCGCTGGGCGCGCGGCGCGGGCCTCAAGGTGACGCCGCGGGGCGGTGGCACGAAGCTGGGCTGGGGCAACCCGCCCGAAGCCTGCGACCTGCTGCTCTCGACGGCGCGCCTCGACCGTGTCGGCGAGCATGCCTGGGCCGACATGACGGTCATCGTCGAGGCCGGATGCCGTGTCGCCGACCTGCAGCGGGCCCTCGCCGAGCACGGCCAGCACCTCGCGCTCGACCCGCTGTGGCCGGAGCGGGCGACCATCGGCGGCATCCTCTCGACCAACGACAGCGGCACCCTGCGCCTGCGCTACGGCTCGCTGCGCGACCTCATCATCGGCATCACCGTCGCGTTGCCCGACGGCACGCTGGCCAGGAGCGGCGGCAGGGTGGTCAAGAACGTCGCGGGCTATGACCTGGCCAAGCTCTTCACCGGTGCGCTGGGTACGCTGGGCGTGATCGTGCAGGCGATCTTCCGCCTCCACCCGTTGCCCAGGGAGACGCGCAGCCTGACCTTCGGCGGCACGCCGGCGGCGCTCAACCAGCTGCTGCTCTCGATCCTGGCCTCCAGGTTGACGCCCACCGGCCTGCAGCTGCGGGCGGCGCCCGGCGGCGCCCGGCTCGACGTCCGCTTCGCCGGCACGGCGGCCGGCATCCAGTCCCAGATCGATCAGGTGCGGCAGCTGGCCGCTCCCGTGCCGGTCCCCGCCGACGCGCCGGACGGCGTCTGGACCTCGCACCAGGCCATCTGGGACGGTGCCGCCCCGGCGCCCCGGCGGTTGGTGGCCAGGCTCAGCGTGCTGCCGGCGCGCATCGCCGCGGTGTGTGCGCTGATCGAGCGTGCGGCCGCGGCGCGGTCGCTGGCCTGGCAGCTGGTGGTGCAGGGCGTCGGTGCCGGCTACCTGCGCCTGGAGGGAAACGACGGCGACGAGCCGGCGCTGCGCGGCGCGCTGCTGGCGCTGCGCGAGGAGCTGGCCGGCACCGGCGGTTCCGGCGGCTCCGGCGGTACCGGCAGCTCCGCCGGCAACGGCGGCACCGGCGGCTCCGGCGAATCCAGGCCCGGCGGCACGATCGTCGCGCTCGGCTGTCCGCTCGCCGTCAAGCGCGGCCTCGACGTCTGGGGACCCGCCGGCAACGCGCAGCCCCTCATGGTGCGCATCAAGCAGCGCTTCGATCCGGACGGGACCTTGAGCCCGGGGCGCTTCGTCGGGGGAATCTGATGGCCTCGGCCGACGTCACCCCCCGGGCGCCTGCCGTCCTGGCCTTCGACGATCACGACCCGCCGGCGGCGGAGCTGTACAAGCAATGCGTCCATTGCGGCTTCTGCCTGCCGACCTGCCCCACCTACGCGCTCTGGGGCGAAGAGATGGATTCGCCGCGCGGCCGCATCCACCTGATGAAGCTCGGCGCCGAAGGCAAGGCCAATCTCACCGACAGCTTCGCGCTACATTTCGACCGCTGCCTGGGCTGCATGGCGTGCATGACCGCCTGCCCCTCCGGGGTGAGATACGACCGGCTGATCGAGGCCACGCGCGCCCAGCTAGAGCGACGCTACCGGCGCTCGCCGGGCGAAACCCTCCACCGCCGATTGATCTTCGGCCTCTTCCCGTATCCCGGACGGTTGCGGGCGGCCCTGCTGCCGGCGTGGGCGTACCAGGCCTCAGGGCTGCGGGCGCTGGCGCGACGCACGCGGCTGGTCGAGCTGCTCCCCCGCAAGCTGCGCGCGATGGAGGCCCTGCTGCCGGCGCTCTCCCTGCGCGAGCTCGGCGCCCGCCTACTGCCCGCGCACGTCCCGGCGCAGGGCGCGGCGCGCAAGCGCGTCGGCATGCTGACCGGGTGCGTGCAGCGGGTGCTGTTCCCCGAGGTCAATGCGGCCACGGTGCGCGTGCTGGCCGCCGAGGGCTGCGAGGTGGTCATTCCGCGTGGGCAGGGCTGCTGCGGCGCGCTCATGGTCCATGCCGGCCTCGAGGAGAGGGCCGCCGCTTTCGCGCGCCAGCTCATCGACGTCTTCGAACGGGCGGGCGTGGACACGATCGTCACCAATGCCGCCGGCTGCGGGTCCTCGATGAAGGAATACGGCCACCTGCTGCGCGAAGATCCGCGCTACGCCGAACGCGCACGCGCCTTCGCCGCCAGGTGCAAGGACGTCTCCGAAGTGCTGGCGGAGCTCCCTCCGCGCGCCGCGCGGCATCCGCTGCCCCTGCGCGTGGCCTACCACGATGCCTGCCACCTGCAGCACGCCCAGGGGGTGCGCGCCGAGCCGCGCCGCATGCTCGAAACCATTCCCGAGCTCGAGCTGGTGGAGATCCCCGATGCCGCTCTCTGCTGCGGCTCGGCCGGGATCTACAACCTGGTGCAGCCCGAGGCGGCGGCGGAGCTGGGCGACCGCAAGGCGAGCAACTGCCTCTCGGCCCGCCCCGACCTGGTGGTCTCCGCCAACCCCGGCTGCCTGATGCAGCTCGCCTCCGGCCTGCGGCGCGCGGGCAGACGAGTGCCGGTGCTGCACATGATCGAGCTCCTCGACGCCGCCATGCAGGGCACGCCGGCCGCGGCGCTGCGAGCGCGGGCGTGATCGCTAGCCGGTGCCGCCGGCAGGCGCCGCGGCGACGACTTCAGATGCTGAAGGTGTAGACGATCGTCCGTGGCCCACCGTTGGCGCCGGGTCCGAGGACCGCCGCCTCGCTGGGGAGGTTGATCGTCTTCAGCACCGCGCCGCTCTGTTGACGGATGGTGATCGTGAAGGCGCCCACCTGGTAGGCATTCAGCATGGCCTGCTGAGAGATGGCGGAGAGCAGGACGACCAGCTGGTGCCCCCCGGGTCCGATGGCGCCGCTGCCGGCCAGGGCGACGGCCGCGGCCGGCGGGGCGCTGCAGTCATAACCGACGATGTTGAGGTCGCCATCGAGCTCCGGCGATTGGTCTGCCGGCGGACACGAGTCGACGACGACCACGTTGTCGAGGATGACCTGGGCGTCGACGATCGTCGCGGCACCGGTGAGGTTGCTCAGGCTGGTGCTGAATGAATAGAGGTCCGGGAAGTCGGCGGCGGCGGTCGGGCTGCGGAAGCCGGGACGGGAGCAGGCGGCGACGGACAGCAGGACGGCCACGGCGGCGAAGGCAAGTCTGGTCGAGCGCATGTGAGCCTCCGAGGAAGCCGGGGATTGCCTTTCGGGAGCCCGGCGACGAGCATTCTGGCCGGCCCTCGAGCGGCCTGAAAGAGCATGTTCATGCCGTTCTGCGGGCGGTTAGAATGCAGAATCCCGATGCCAGAAGGAGGCTCTCTTGCCCCACGGAACCAGCGCCGGCTGCCTCAAGCCGGATGCGACGTCGGGCAAGGCCTTGAGCGACGAGGAGCTCGAGCGCCTCCGCTCCCTCGGCTACATCCAGTAGGGCGGCTTCAGGCGAGGCCCTGCGGCCACGCACGAACATCCTGGACGAGCTCCGGCAGCCTCAGCTCGTAGGCGGGCGGCTTCCCTCGCGAACGCCTGGGGAGACCTTGACAGCCACGAGCCCGTTGCCTACAATGTAGACATGGCTGAGCTGCCGGGAACCTTCGAGCAGGCGGTGATGCTCGCGGTCGTGAGGCTCGGCACCGGAGCGTACGGCCGTGCGATCCTCCAGGAGCTGCAGGCCAGGCTCGGACGCGAGGTGGCCGCCGGCGCCGTGTACGCCACTCTGCAGCGCCTCGAAGACAAGGATTTCCTGTCGTCGCGCCTGGCGGCGGGGACGGCGGTGAGGGGTGGTCGGCCGCGCCGCTACTACACCGTCGCGCCAAGCGGCTTTCGCGCTCTCAACGATGCCAGGTCGGCGCTCGACGGCCTGTGGCAGGGGCTCCCGTGGCCCCTCGCAGGAGGTCGCCCATGATCGAACCGAAGCCGGAAGAGGCGGTGCCGCCACGCTGGGCGGCAGCGGTTCTGCGCCTCCTCGTCGCGGCCCGCGACCGCGAGACCATCGCGGGCGACCTGGTCGAACAGTACCGGGAGGAGATCCTGCCGCGGCTCGGCCGGGCCGGTGCCCGCCGGTGGTACGGGAGGCAGGTCCTGAGCCTGGTGAGCAGCGCCCGCCTGGGACTGGCGCTCGGCGTCGTGCTCGCGCTCGGCGCGGCGGCCGGAGATGTCTTGCTACCGCTGGCGAACGGCGGTGCCGGAGGGTCTGACGAACCGGCGCCGATCGGCGTGGTCTTGCTCTGCCTGTGGGGTGCCGCCGGCTACCTCGCTTGGCAGAAGACCGGCCGCCTCGCGGCCGCCGCCAAGGCGGGCGCGATCGTGGCGCTCCTCAGCATGGCCATGACGATGCTTGCGTTCTTCCTCATCGACAATCTTTTTCTCGACCTGGTGAGCCGCCAGCCGGAGAAGATCTGGCTCCTGCGGCACAGCCAGTCCCAAGACATGAGGGCAACCCTCAACGCCGCGCACGCCCGGGGATTGCTCTTCGTGCTGCCGCTCCTAACCGCTGCGGGCGCGGTGTGCGGCGCGGCCGGCGGCGTGGCCGGCAAGCTGGCCGGCAACGGCCGGTTCAGGCGGCGAGCGCCGCGTTGACCCTTGAACATGCGGACAAGCCTACAAGTGCGCGTTCCCGATCTCTGATCGGTGGGACCAGCTAGTCGGCCCGCTTGCTGCTCGCTCGCCGGGTCTTCGGCTTGCTCTTGCCCTCGAGATTGAGCGCCACTGCAGCGCGGATGAGGTCCTTCAAGGCCGCCTCATCGACCTTGTCGCCTTCGTGGATGTCGATGGCGCGCCTGGCATTCCCGTCGAGGCTGGAGTTGAATAGACCCGAAGGGTCCTGCAACGCAGCTCCCTTGGGAAATGTCATCTTGACGACGTTCTTGTAGGTCTCTCCCGTGCAGACGATGCCGCCGTGGGACCAGATGGGAGTCCCCATCCACTTCCACTCTTCGAGGATCTCGGGGTCTGCCTCGTGTATGATCTTGCGCACTTTCGCGAGCGTCTTCCCGCGCCAGTCCCCCAATTCCTTGATTCTCTCGTCGATCAATGCAGAGGCAGATTCCACCGGGATGGACCTTTTCATGCGCATCTCCAACTCTCGTACCTGATTTAGCTGCGCTCAGCGTAACCTGCAACCTCCGCAAGTGGCAGCCTCTTCGACCCTGGCCCTTGCGGCAGCGACACTAGTCTTGCGGTGCTCAAGACCCGTCCGCAAAAGCGGATTGTAACACACCAGAATGCGTCGGAGCTGCTACGACCCATCGCCGGCCACGGCCCGCTGACCGCCGACGAGGCCCCAGACAAGGCCAAGCAGCTCCTCGCCTCGGCCGCCCGCGGCCAGGACCGGCCGAGGAGCTCCGGCTCCCCTGAATGCCTATCCCCCTTGACGTTCGCTTGCCGCCCCGGTAGGTTCTCATCCGTTGAACGTCGCTGCTGTGGCCCGCAGAATACGACACATGAGCGTCACAGTAGGAGGGAACTGTGCCGCGGCCGCCAAAGCATGGCATCCGGTTCACCGATCGGCGACGAACCTGGCCGGTCGCCTTCGGGCTCTGGACCCTGGTTGCCATCTCCTATGCGCTCACCCTCGAGATGAACGGTGCCGGCGAGGGTGTCGCGATTCCCTGGCACAGAGCCTTCGCATGGACGTTCCCCAGCTTCTATCTCTGGATGTTGCTGACGCCGGCCATCGCATTCCTGGTGCGGCGAACCGCCGGCCAGCCCGCGCTCCGATTCCTCGCCGTTCACGTGCCGGCAAGCGTGTGCCTCGCGGTGATTCACGCGGCGGTCTTCCTGGTCTTCTTCTGGTGGCTGGAAGGCCCGCGCGGACGCTACACCACCTTCGCCAATCTTCTCCGCCTCAACGCAGTGGATGAGGTTCACCTCGGCTTGCTCATTTATTGGCTCGTGCTGGTGATCCTGCGCGGCATCGACTCACAGCGCCGCTTGGTCAGCGAGCAAACGCGCGCATCAAGGTTGCAGGCCGAGCTGGCTGAATCCCGCCTGCAGGTGTTGCGTACGCAGCTACAGCCTCACTTCCTGTTCAACACCCTCCACGCCATCTCCGCCCTGGCGTTGGACGATCCGCACCTCGCCCGGGTCATGATTGCTCGCCTCGCCGACTTCCTCCGGCTCACGCTGGTGGAGTCGAGCAGTCAAGAGCTCTCACTGGCCCGAGAGCTTCAGCTGCTGAGCGCCTATCTCGAGATCCAGAAACTGCGCTTCCAGGATCGGCTCTCGGTTGATATCGACGTCGGGCCGGAGAGCCTGGTCGCCTCCGTTCCCCACCTCCTCCTCCAGCCGTTGGTCGAGAACGCCTTGCAACATGGCCTGGCCTCGAAGCCGGGAGCAGGTCGCCTCACCGTTGCCGGTCGCCGCCAGGGAGCGGATCTCGTGCTGGTGGTCGATGACGACGGCGTCGGACTGCCAGCCGCCGGGCCCCGGGAGGGCTTCGGTCTCGCCAACACGAGGGCCCGTCTCCAGATGCGGTTTGGGGCCGGGGCTCAACTCGCAGTCGAGGCACGTCCCGGGGGTGGAACTCGGGCCTCTCTCCGTCTGCCGTACCAGGAGGCCTCACCGCAAGCATGACCGAGTCCCGCATCCGCTGCCTGCTGGTCGACGATGAGGTCCTCGCTCGCTTGGCCTTGCGGCAGGCGTTGACCTCCCATCCTGAGCTCGAGATCGTCGGTGAATGCGCGGATGGAACCGAGGCGCTGGCGGCGCTGCGCGCCCTCCGTCCGGACCTCCTCGTACTGGACGTGCAAATGCCAGGCCTCAACGGATTCGCCGTCCTCCGGGCGCTCGCAGCCGAGGAGTTGCCCATGGTGGTCTTCGTCACCGCCTTCGACGAGCACGCGATGCGAGCCTTCGACTCGCGCGCTCTCGACTATCTGCTAAAGCCGCTCGACCAGGCGCGGTTCGATGCGGCGATGGAGAGGGTCAAGACCCAATGGCGCGGACGCCGCGCGGGACCGCGCCGTGAGCTGCTCGATCTTCTGGCGCACGACCAGCGCTTCCTGGAACGGCTCAGCGTACGCAAGGCGGAGCACATGGTCGTGCTGCGGGTCGAGGAAATCGACTGGATTCGCGCCGAGGGCAACTATGTGCGGATCCACGCGGGCGGAGCGGCCTACCTCCACCGCGAGACCCTCGCTCGCCTCGAAGCCGAGCTCGACCCTGGCCACTTCTTGCGCATCCATCGGAGCACCTTGGTGAACCTCGAGCGCATCCGCGAGGTCCACCCGCTGTTCTACGGCGACTGCCAGGTCGTGCTGCGGGACGGCACTCGCCTGACGCTGAGCCGGAGGTTCCGCGACCGCGCCCGCAGCGTGCTCGGCCTTCCCTGATCACGGTCGCCCGGTTCGCCGGCTGGCCGGGGGCGGACCTGCCGAAGCCGCTCGCACCGCACCCGCAGCCGCTTGTCACACCCGCTCGCCGTTGACCACGGGGAAGGCGCGGAGCGCCGGCCGGTATCGCTAGGCTCCTCGCACGAGCTCCGACAGGCCGTCGGAGCGTCCGCGACCAAGAGGTGGACGATGAGGCTCCGCTTGCAGCTCTTCGCCTTGGCAGGTCTCCTGGGCGGCCAGGGAGTCGCCCTGGCCCAGATGGACGTGAGCGATCTGGGTCTCACCCTGACGCCGCTCTTCGATGCCGCCGCCACCGGCAACCGCGGTCCTGCCGTGGTGCTCGACGTCTGGGAGGGAACCGCGGCCGCAGCAGCCGGTGTGGAGCGGGGCGATCTCGTGACCGCGGTCAACGGCAACCGAGTGGCCGGCAAGGACTTCCCCGCGGCGTTCAAAGCCGCGTCGGAGGCACCTCCGGGCAGCGTGGTGCGCTTGACCCTGCTGCGCCCCGGCGACGGCTTTCGTCGCATCGAGCTCGACCTCAAGGCGAGCGCCACCGTTCCCCAGCGGGAGAATCCGCGCTTTGAACCCTTTGCCTACGTGGTGGCCCGCAGCTGGCGCCTCGAGAACTATGACTTCCCGTTGCCGTGGGCGCCGCGGATCGCATTGCGCGGGATCGAAGACGTGCTCTTCGCTCCGGGTTTCCGTGACCACGCGGCGCCTGGCTACCATGCCCTCGTCTGGGTCTGGTGGCTCGATGGGCACCTGGCGGTCAACGCGGACATGATCAACGCGACACTGCGCGAATATTTCCGCGGCCTCAGCCAGGAGCGCGGCACCAACCATGGCTTCACGCCGCAGCTCGAGAGGGTGACCGCAGCGATCCAGCCGCTGGCGCCACCCGCTGGCCACCCGGCGCGAGCAGCCGTCGCCGCCTATCGTGGCGAGGTGGTGACCTATAACACCGAAGGCCAACTGATCACCCTGCTGGTCGAGGTCGAGTCGCCGCCGTGTGACGACCGCGCGCACACCCCAATACTCTTCCGACTCGCCACCCAGCCCCGCCCGTCCGCGATTTGGCAGGATTTGCAGGCTGTCACCGGTAGCTTCCGCTGCCGGCGCTGAGCGCTCTCACTCCTCTGCCGACGGGTCGAACGTCTGGGAAAAGCGGCGGATTCGATGCCTGAGTGTGGTCCGAGGGGAGCGGCACGCTCAGGGCGTCATCCTTACCGTCCGCATGTAGGCGTCGTCCACAGCCTCTGATGGAGCCAGCGTCTGCCAGACATAGACACCCTTGCCGGAGCCATTCACTGCGAGCATCGCGCCACCCAGGTGACCCGCGGCGAGAACGATGGGTTCATCGACGCTCTGCGTGCGCGGGTCGAAGCGCTCGATGAACACCTTCGCCGAGAGGCTGGTCAAGGATTGGGTGATAAAGGCGAAGAGGAAGGAGCCATCGTCAAGGGCGATCGGTTCCGCCTCGAGGCTGAGGGCGTTTGCCGGAGGAGTCAGCTGGAGCACGTCCGATACCGGTGAACCCGTTTCGTCGAAGAGGCGAGCGACCAGGCGTCTTGCAGTGGGCTCTTCGACGTGGGCCACCCAGGCCAGGAGGATCTGACCCTGGGTGTTGATGGCGACGAGAGGCAGGCTGTTCTGGACGCCGCCGGGTTCATAGAGCTGCGGAACACCGGCGGTCAAGAAAGGTGTGAGAGGCTTCACGGCGCTGTCGAAGATCTGTATACCCAGAGTA
>Ga0307479_10000303_pt1 | contig 45818 bp, 38 predicted proteins | sample atmos_gasesECM4C_FD_203743 | JGI IMG/M metagenome (GOLD analysis project Ga0307479, IMG submission 203743) | Hardwood forest soil microbial communities from Morgan-Monroe State Forest, Indiana, United States - atmos_gasesECM4C_515 | ecosystem: Environmental > Terrestrial > Soil > Temperate...
CATTCTGGGCATCCTCAATGGACAAGCCGTATTGCGCGAGGGCCTCGCGATTCCACACCACGTCCAGAAAGTACCCGTTGCCCGTTCGCTCTGCGAACACGCTACGCGTTCCTGGCACATTGGTCAAAATTTGTTCCACTGCGTGCCCGATCTCCTGGATTCGATTTAGGTCGGCACCCTGAATTTTCAGGCCGATCGGTGTCTGAATCCCGGTGGTCAGCATTTCGATACGCCCGCGGATGGGCATGGTCCAGGCGTTCGAAAATCCTGGAATCTGCAGAGCATTGTTCATTTCCGCAACCAACTGCTGCTCGCTCATATGATCGGCCGTGAAGCGTCGAAACACGGGAAGCAGAAAATTTGGCGCCCAGGACGAGTACCAGGTTTTCTGCTTTCGCCACTCGGAATGTGGCTTCAATGTGACAACGACCTCGAGCATCGACAGGGGTGCCGGGTCCGTGGCGCTGTCGGATCGCCCCGCCTTGCCAAGAACATGGTCCACTTCCGGAAAACTCTTGATAATTCGGTCAGCCACCTGCAGTACTCGTTGTGACTCTTCGATTGACACGCCCGGCATCGTCGTCGGCATGTACAAAAGCGAACCTTCCTCCAGCGGCGGCAGGAACTCTGAGCTCAACAGCCAGAAAACGGGAACCGTCAGTACAACGGCCCCGATCGCGCCCGCAATCACTTTGCCCTTCCAGCGCAGGCTCCAGCGAACAATCGGATCATAGAGACGGATCAGCGGGCCTGTAATCGGATGCTCTTCTTCGGAAGGAATTCGGCCAGCCAACAGGCGCTTCATCATCTGAGAGAATTTGCTGGGCTGGTTCCCCGGAGTGACACGCCGGGGCACCAGCAGAAGGCGCAGCGCCGGACCGAGCGTGATCCCAAGAATGGCTGCGGCGAGCATCGCAAAGCTCTTGGTATAGGCCAGCGGCCGGAACAGCTTTCCCTCCTGGCCGGGAAGGGCCATGACTGGCAGAAAGGCAACCGCAATCACCAATAACGCAAAGAAGGTGGGCCCCGCCACTTCTTTCACCGCTTCGAGAATTACTTCGTTGTACGAGAATGGCTGACCCGCGCGCTCGTGCTGTTCGAGCTTTTTCTGAACTTGCTCAACCACGATAATTGCGGCATCGACTGTGGCCCCGCACGCGATGGCTATGCCGGCCAGTGACATGATGTTGAGGCTTACCCCCACATATCGCAGGGGGATGAACGACAATAAAATAGCAACAGGGATGGTAACCACCGGAAGAATCCCGCTTGGAACATGCCAGAGTAAAAGCAGAATAACGATGACGACTGTCAGAATTACCTCGATGAGCGTGAATCGCGTGTTCCTGATCGCTCGCCTGATCAATTCCGAGCGATCGTACAAGGGCACGATTTTCACGCCCGCCGGCAGGCCTGGCTCAATTTCCCTTATACGCGCTTTCACACGGTCTATTACGTCCAGGGCATTGTGGCCCTCGCGCATGACGATAATTCCGGACACGACTTCGCCCCGGCCATCCAGGTCGGTGGTGCCGCGTCTCATGTCCGGGCCAATTATAACTTTCCCGATGTCCTTAATTCGGATGGGCGTGCCGTCGGACGAGCTGAGAACGGTTTCTTCGATGTCGCGCGGCGACTGCAGATAACCGCGGCCGCGAATCATGTACTCTGCCCCGCCAAACTCAATCAGGCGCGCGCCCGTTTCGTTGTTCCCTCCACGCACGGCATCAGCCACGCGAGAGATGGGGATTCCATAAGACCTCAACCGGTTGGGGTCAACATTGATCTGGTATTGCTGTGTGAAGCCCCCCAGCGACGCTACTTCGGAAACGCCAGGCACCGATTTCAGGTAATACTTCAAATACCAATCCTGGTAGGAACGCAGTTCCCCGAGGCTGTGTTTTCCAGATTCGTCTTTTACTGCGTATTGAAATACCCAGCCCAGGGCTGTCGCATCCGGCCCCATTTCCACTTTCACACCGGAAGGAAGTCCACCTGTAACTCCCGACAAATACTCAAGAGTTCTCGAGCGTGCCCAGTAGATATCCGTGTCGTCTTCGAAGATCACATAGACGTAGGAATAGCCAAAATCCGAGATGCCTCGCACGGTCTTAACTTGGGGCGCGCCTACCATCGCTGTGACGATGGGGTAGGTAACCTGATCTTCGATAACGTCAGGGCTGCGATCCCACTTTGAAAGGATAATGACTTGTTTTTCGCCCAGGTCCGGGATGGCATCCAGGGGCAGATGCGTCATCGACCAGGTTCCCCACAAACACCCCGCCAACACGAAGGCGAACACGAGAAATTTGTTTTCTACGGAAAACCCGATGATGCGATTAATCACCGCCGCGCCTCAACTCGGATCTTCGGGATCGTGCTATTCTCCGTCTTCTTGTTCGCGTACCTCGCCGGACAATGGTGAAACTTTGCCTGGCAGTGATCCGAGCAAAACACGTAACTCTCTCCGTTGAAGTTCTCGGCGTGACCTTTGGATCGGGCCGCGTTTGCATCCAGGGGCATGCCCCAGACCGGATCGTGCGTTTTCCCGGCATCACCGCTCATATTCTAGGGCATTTCTCCCGGCTTACCTGAGGAAACTACCGGGGTAGACTTCATCCTGCTCTCGGAATCGATCAGGAAATTTCCCGAGGTCACAATGCGATCACCTTCAGCCAGCCCACTGGTGACCGTGACCCGATTTCCATAGACGCTTCCAATCTGCACTTTTCGCGGCCGAAACACACCTTCCTCGGTCTCGACATAGACGATCTTCTGCATTCCGCTATCAAGCACTGACTCCTGCGGCACTGAGATTCCGGCCGGAGCCTGGATGTTGAACTCCAGGTCCACAAACATATCGGGCCTTAGGTCCATAGACGGATTGTCGGCCTCCAGTCGCAGTTTCAGCGTTCGCGTTGCCGGATCGAATAGTGGCGGATCTTTGCTCACCGTCGCAGTGATGCTTTTTCCAAGTTCGCGAGTCGCCACATGGACCTTGGCACCCGGCCGGCATAATTGCCCTTCATCGCCGAACACGTCCGCGACGATCCACACCTTGCTTAGGTCCCCGATACGGTAAAATTCCGCGCCTTTGTCAAACCGCTGGCCCGGAGCCACATCGCGCGTCAGGACAATGCCGTCGATCGGTGAATTCAGCGTGATATCGAGAGTGATTTGGCGTGTCTTTGCCAATTCTCTGATTTGCGGTTCTCCCATACCCAAGGAACGGAGTTGCTCCTCATTGATTCGCAAATTCGCGTCGTTGGATTTGTAGGGATCTCCCTGATCGTGCGTGCTTTTCACGCGTTCCACACTCGTAAGCGAGCCCAGATAGGACTGTTGCGCATTTCGAAATTCTCGGCTGTAAAGGCTGGCGAGTAGCTCATTTTTTTTTACACGGGTGCCAGGCGGATTGCTCTCCACCGTAACCACCCAACCTTCGACTCCGGACATCACTCGATGCACTCGGCTCGCATCAAGTTCGACGCGCCCTGTCGTGCGGTACAATTGTGGACCGCTGTTCTTCTTGACCATTTCAACGCGAACTCCGATCATTTGCTGTCCGTCCGCACTGATCTCTACTGCGCCTGCCGGAAGCTGTGCCTTTGCCGCCGAATCCGCCGCTTCATACACGGGCTCCAGCGGCATTCCGCAGTCCGGGGCGATTCCAGGCTTATCCGAGTGATATGCAGGATGCATTGGATCGACGTAGTACAAGATACGCCTCTTGCCGGCATGCACAGATTGGTTCGCGCCGGCGCTAAAGCGGCCGGCCACGAAGGCGATGCCCACTATGAGCAACAGCGAGCCGAAGACCGCAAACTTTTTCATACTATTTTCCCTATGAACCACACTTGGCCGCGTGGTACGCAGCTATCAGCAGCGCCGCGCAGCGGCCTCCATTCACATGCCCGACCATCGAAATCTCACTTAACGAACAAGAAGTCTGCAACCTTTGGGTTTACGACCCCATTGTCGATGGTCATTTTGTCAGTTGGCTGGTATCCTTCCACGGCCATCTATACCCATTCTTGGCCTTCGTTGACCGATTGTGCATTTTTCTTCCCGAGTTTGCCGTTGCCGTCCCGTCAGTCCCGCCCGCAAACATCCATGAACGCAAGAAAGTTAGGCTGCTCGGGACTAACTCCCTTAGCAGCACGAGCTTGGACTCGTGCCAATTTTTGGGCGATCCTCTTAGCTAAGTCCTTAAGAGCACGTGACTTGCCACTTGGCCGTCTCACCTCCGCGACCATTGGTTCACACCTTCGAATTCGGACGCGCGGCGGTAATGTACCTAGCGGTTTCGCTACACACCGTGACTGACGCAGGGAGCTTGCTCCTCCTGGCATACCTAGTGAAATCCTGGTACTGCGGGTAGCAACATAATGCGAGGTTAGTGGCTGGATCGAAGTAGCAGGCGCTGGGATCATTTCACTTTTATGCAATTCCGAGCGGACTAGTCTGTGCAACTTGTTCCTCGCAAGTTGGGTCGGTTCACCAAGCCCCTCGCGGGACCCGTCTTTACCCCTACAATGATAGAAGGACTGAAGGCCCTGTCTTTGCGGATGCGCAATATGGAATGCCTGGCGTGTGACGGTTCATCTGCTGTCCGCCGCATTGCCTTTATCCTGATCTTTTCTTTTCGTTTTTTCGGTTTGAGCGATCTTGATTGGCTTGACGAGCTTGTAGATTAACGGGCGGGCTGCGGTGGTACCGGAATTGAATCGTCGTCGGGCAGTCCTCGTCCTCGGAAAGATCGACGAGATCTTGAGTTGGGAGAAAACGAAAGGGCAAGAGAAGGACACGAACTTGGGGAGTATTTGCGTGAGGTCAGGTCGAAACAGTATTGGAGGCTCCAGAACAAGATCGGTGGATATCTGGGATTTCTTCTTCATTGCAAAAATCCTTTGCCAGCTGCCAGACAGCACGAGGAGACTCGAATCATTGAAGTGCGCGGAATTGAAGTCGGGGTTTATTGTCGGACCGATGCACACCCTCAAAACCTAAGTGTCTCCATTTAAAAGACTTGTCGAAGTTCGTTTTGCAATTTTGGTTTATCAATACCAGATCCACAGTCACCCTCCTTCCTCCTCGCCTCCGACCCGAACATTCCAATTACGGCCAAACGGCGGACGATTATCATTCGCCTAGCGCAGGTGCTGTTGCCGCGCCACGCGGATCTTTAGGGCTCTGAGACCGGACTGTACGCCAGCTCACGATCCATCAGGGGCTTCAGCAAACTCGATTCCCCCCGTTCGGAACGACCTGGTAAAAGGGTGCCGACGGTTCATAGGAAGAGGATTGTCCTGGGTGGGTTTGCTTGTCGTTGGCGAGCAGCCCCTTCAGCTCGAATACCGTTTTCAGAGCTTTCAAGCGCACACTCCAAGCCGGAACTACACGGCATTCTATAACTCTGCCTCTGTACACGAAATACCTGGTCTCAGTAGCTTCGAGCAAGCGGCGGAGGTTAAGGGCCAAATGCTGGTTTGTCAGACCAATCCTATTAAAGACTTCCCGCATTCCTGTTCGGGACCAATCGACCGTTGTACTTGCCTCTTGACGGACATTGTCTTCGGCGCGCTTCTTGGCCTCGGCGACATTTTTTGTCCAAAGCATCGCGTCCACGAAGGCGCGCTGCAGCGGGGTAAGTTTCCGCAGCCTTGAGCTCGCTCTCTTTAGCATGTAACTTCTTCCATGATCAATTCGCTCATCGATTAAATTGATTGCCCTGCCGTGTGAGAAGCCCCGTCAACGGGCCTCGATATGCGAGGCTGACGGTAACTTCTCGATGCGGGCGATACCCCGTTCATTGCTCTAAGGAGACATTCAGATCGATCGGCGGCGGCAGCGGCTGGCCCAGCCTCATCCTCTGAAGCCGTTCAAGTTGTTTCAGAAGACGATCAATCTCCCGATCAATACTCGTTCCATATCGCAGCAATCGATCCATCTCAGCCGGAGCGGGGATGTTCCGACTAAGCGAAACCAGTTTCAGCCGGGCTGACTCTTTCGCCGCGCGGTCCTTCTTGACGCGGAGCAGCCGTTTTTCTTCTAGTTCGATCTCGGTGAGGAAGGTCTCTTTCGCTTCCTCAGGTGAAGTGATCCCCTCAATTTGACGCTTCTCATCCGGGCAAAGCGCATAAGCGAGCCAAAAAAAGTATGAACTAAAGAGAGTATCTCGCCAGTCGTCCTGGCGATACTCGCCATAAAGTTTGATGAGGATTTTTTTGTCATACTCTGGATCAAAACCGTCTCGTTTTATTGCACTCTTCAGATCGTCTAGTAACTCCAAACACCTCTCCAAGAGCGTTGGATTTGCAATTGTTGCAATCAATCCTCCGTTGTAGTTCGTTGAGCTGCTCGAAAGTCCAACTGCTCTTCTTTCATGTTCCCGCTCTTCGTCCCACTCGACGAAATCCATGCCCTTTTGAATCTCTGCCCCTTCTGCGATCAAGCAGCGGCGCTTACGCCAGAAGGCTACGGCAACTTGGTCGACGACAATTATTTCGAGGGTTCCGACCGGTCGCAGGTCGTTCCGGAGGCCAGCAAGTATGTGCTCAAACTCTTGACGCTCTTCATGCTTAAACAGAACAATTCTTGAAAAAATCGCGTGTTTACATGCGTTCTGCCTGCTTCGATTCTTACCCTCTTGAGTTCGCGGTCCGGTGCCCCTACGTTTCGTGGAAGTGGCGATGTCGCTCTTCTCCGCGCCTCTGTTCGGGTGCGATCGTTTGCCACTGGTAGGCTGCGAATCGTCGTCGCCTGTGTACCTTGATCCATTGTTGGAGACATCGGTCATGTCCAGCTCCGCGTTTGCGGCGTTTTCCTTCTGTTCCTCAGAATTCATCGTTCCCTCTCCCAGGTAAATTGAGCCGTACTAGCGTAGAGCTGGATAAACGAACCTCCATATACGTGCTCACCTCGCTAGAATCACACGGTAATCAAATTTCCTGAAAGACGTTTTAGCGGGGAATGCGGGGATTTCGGGGATTAGAAAATGGTGCAAAGCACGAGCAAAAGCGGCAATCACGATCTCCGTCGCTTTTTGGCATTGGCACCGCATCCAGATTTCTTACGAGTTGGCCTTCTGAAGTATCGGTCAACCGTCGAAGCTGGTATTTGGAGGCGCTCAGACATAATGTGAACCGCATGCTTACGTGGATTGATCTTCCCCACCTCGCTGCAAGCAATCGCTTGAACCTGATCGTCATCACAATATTTGTCGATGGTGGGGAACTTCTGTCGAAGCACGGCCGGGTCAACTGTGTGCCCGCAGCGTTGCTGTGATCTCTGGGAATATGTCATCGCTCGTGTCAATTCAAACTCCAAGGCCGGACCCTCGTCGCGCACGAATGTAACGGTGGTATTGCTGGCTCTATCCAAGACCTTGACACCATCCATTTCAGTGAACGTGAAGCTATGAAGTTCCTGTGGGCCGCAGTTTGGCCTTCTTCTGAATTGAAAAAGTCGATCATTTGATCTTTCAGCCATATCCCTCTGTAATTTAATACTGGATTCAAAGAACTGCCGCCTTTCCAGCGGCCTCCCTACTCCAACTGTATGAGGATAGTGGCATTTTCAAAAAGTATAAAGTCCGGTTTCCAAGAATGAAATTAGAGCGGAAGCGCGGTACAGACAAAGCTGCGCCGGGCCACGAAACCTAGCTTTGTTCTCGGCGGGTGCCGGCGACTCCAGTTTTTCGACTTCAGGGGATTGCGATTCGTGAGCCATCCCGAATCTAGATGTTTTGTCGGAAGCTTGGGTTATCTCGGGATCCAATTTGTCGGTCTCCTCTCTTTGCTCGGACATTTCACCCTGACCTCAACGCAAAAGTGCAAACCTTTCTACTCCTGCCATTCGCTGGTTCTAACATAACCGGGGACAACTTCATTCATCGCCCCCCGCATGAAGCTAGTACGAAGCAACTATCTCGTTACCCAGTCTGATTTGGCGAGGGCCTGTGCAACAGGCTTTGTTCCGCCTCGCATATCTTCGCTTTCTGTTCGCTATCCTAGCAGAGACTTGGGGGAAGTCAAGAAGAGTGCGCAACCATAAAGGGCATAACACTGTAAAGCCTAACTCTGTTCGGGTGTTCGGCCACTAGTCCAAGGTCGAAAAGTCGGTCTATAAATTGCCAAGCATACGATCCTAAAGGGCGACAACGCACAGACTTTAACGAGATGTGCTTGCGTGTGCATCCGGGGAGTGCATCCGGAGAAACATCTTATTTTGATTCCTCTCTTCGGTTCTTTGTTTTCGCCCACCTGGCCTTTGCTGCCTTTCTAGCAATTTCGCTTCGCTGCTCCAGGGTGAGCTTATGCATTCGGGCCTGCCCCCCTTTTCGCCCGAGGGCAACGGCGTGGGGATCCTTTTCACTTTTCTTCGCCATCGTCAAATCAGACCTTATCTCGACCTGGCCAAGAATGCAAGAAAGGGCTTGACAGTGCTAAGCGCTTAGCATATACTAAGCGCTTAGCACGTAATTTAAAGGAGGCGCGTATGAGAAAAATGCGTAGTTCATTGCGGGTGGAGACGAATCTTGCAAAATCTCTGTGGGGTGAAATAGGGGACGTCAGATTAAGGGAATTAAGGGAGCTGATGAGCAGGTATCGGCTCTCAGTCTCTCTCGGGGACATGACGTATATTGATCGTCGCTTGTACGTCACGCATTCTGGCTTGCTCCGGCTCGCTTCCCGCCGGCGCTGCTGCGGAATTAAGACGACTCTCCAAAAACAGCTGTCCGACTCTGTGAACAACAGATGGGTTTTTAAAGCAGTCGTCTACAAGTCACCCGGCTCCACTGGATTCTTCGGTTATGGTGACGCCGATCCTACAAATACGTCTCCCCTCGTCCGCGGCGCTGAAATGCGCGTTGCTGAAACGAGGGCGGTCAACCGGGCCCTGCGGAAGGCCTATGGCATTGGGCTCTGTTCTGTTGAGGAGTTGGGCTGGCTGACTAACTCGCCCAGTCCTGGCGGGGAGAGGACCCAGCCCGTAAAGCCTCATAACTCGAATGGTTCGAGTAACGGACAACCCAAGCTGCGCGACCGATTGTGTGTCTTAATCCGCCAGTACAACCTCGATCCTACCCAAGTTAAATCCTACGCGGCTGACTTCTGCGGCACGGCTACCCTCAAGGAGGCCAGCCGCGAGATGGTCGAGTCCTTTATCTCCCATCTAACAACGACCGCGAAGGAAAACAGGGACGGTTTAGTCTGCAAGCTCAATTCCTATGCTCAGCCAGTGGAGGTGAAGCCATGAGGCGCCAGATTCAAGGCTTGCATTTGAATCAGCGGGGAGTTGAGAACAAGATCGAAGGATTATTCCTCGTTCGCGTGGATAGGGCTCGCTACCGATGGCATCCACAGAAACCCTTCGTAGAGATCCAATTTGTGATTCTGGAGCCGAAACCCTTCGAAACCCGGGCCCTTTCCGGACGGTTGTACTGCACGGAAAGAGCTCTATGGAAGCTCAATTGGTTTCTTCGAGATTTTGGTTACGACGCGCAGCTCCTCAAAGATGACCAGGTCGATGAAAAAGCACTCCGCAATCTACGTGGGGTCATTCGGACTTCTTATACAACTCTGAACGGCCGCGCTTACCAAAATCTTGATGCCTTCGCCCCCGAGGCAGACTGGGAGGCACTCGAATGCACATCTTTGGCCAACAACGAAGGGCAGGGCGACAGCGATGGTCTATAGCTACACTCAGATCAGTCAATACTTGCGTTGCCCTCGCAGCTACCGTTACCGCTATTTGGATGGATGGCGGGAAAAAGAAACCCGGGCAGCGATGGTCTTCGGTCGCTGCTTTGAAAAAGCTCTGGGCGCCTACTTTGGACAAGAGGATAGCGCTGCTGTGCTTTTCAAGGAGTGGAGTGCGTACCGAGATGGCCCTTTTGAATACCGCAAAGGAGAATCCTGGGACCGTCTCTTCCACCAAGGCGTCCATTTACTCGAAATATTTGCACGGGATAATCGCGTGCGGATCCACAATCCGAAACAGAATCTGCAAATCAAAATGCTGCGAGCACTGCTGGGCGGAAGCGAATTCGTCTCCTATCTTGATGCCATCGGGGAGATCGATGGTCGGCACTGCCTGATCGACTGGAAGACCACAACCAGCCGCTATTCAACGGAACCCGAGGGATTACTTTCGCTCGACCCACAACTCATCTGTTATTCCTGGATCAGTGGGATCTCGGAGGTAGCACTGGTCGTCTTCGTCAGGAAGCATGCTCCTGAGATCCAATACTTGAGAGCGACAATCTCGGAAGAGCAGCGTCAAGAATTCGGGCGCCTCGTCGAGACAACAATCGGCCAGATCGAAGGGGCTCAGTTTGTTTCGCACACCGGCATCCGCTTTCCCCAAAACGGCTGCCTGAGTTGTCCACACCTAGGGCTTTGTCTGAATAGCGAGCAGTTAGTAGCGGCCAACCTTATCCGCAGACCAGGAGCGAGCGATCTTGATTGGCTTGACGAGCTTGTGGATTAACGGACGGACTGCCGTGGCACCGGAATTAAATCGTCGGCGAGCGGTCTTCGTCCTGGGCAAGATCGATGAGATCTTGAGCTGGGAGAGGACCAAAGAGCAAGAGAAGGATACGCGGTTTATCGAACTTGGGGAGTTTTTGTGTGAGGTCAGGTCGAAGCAGTATTGGAGGTTAGAGAAACTGAAGTCTTTTGACGAATTTCTGGCAAAGCGTTTCCCTGAATCGCGGCGGAAAGCCTACTACCTGATGGCCATCCACGAGAAATTGACGAAAATTCCGAGACAGCAGCTTCGCGAGGTAGGTTGGAGTAAAGCGACGGAACTGGTCAAAGTAGCAAGAAAAGACCGGGAGGCATTCGATTGTGCAACCTGGTTGCACAAAGCAAAGGAGCTGCCTAAGGAAGGCTTTAAGGGAGAGGTGGAACGGCATCTTACGGGCAAAGACACCGAGCCTTGGGAGATTGTTTACTTCAAGCTTTATAAGAGCCAGTTACCCGTGGTCGAAAAAGCCCTTGAGACTGCTGGCTTGATGCTCGGAACCGATAAGTCCAGAGGTTACTGCCTGGAGATGATTTGCGCTGATTTTCTGGCGGGGGCCAAGCTGGGAGAGACGCAACAATAAATTATGCAAAGCTCAATAAATCCGACGCATCTACGTCAAAAGCAACCCAGGCTTAAACTGAGCCCCGAAGAGTACACGAAACTCCGAATCCGGGTGCTGGAGAGAGATGGTTGGCGGTGTCAAGAGTGTGGTTCCATGGAAGGCCTGGAGGTCCATCACATGAAAGCCAGGAGCCGGCTCGGTGGCGATGTGATGCGCAACTTGATTACGCTTTGCGTTGGTTGTCACGGCAAATGTCACGGACGGCGCCGGTAGAAACAACAGTACTCCTCAGGATGCGTCTTCTTTGGTAATCCAAGCTGTGTTGCTAGGAGGTACGAAAATGGCAGTCGAGATCATTGGAGAAGCAGGGACGCCTGGCGCAGATCGTGAATGGATCAGCGCGGAGTGCGAACTCGCGATCAAGCATCTAAAGAAAGTCTGCGGAGAACCCCCGCCAGAAATGGAATTGGAAGTTCAGTGGCAGGAGCACGAATTGGGTGAATATCCGACCATCGTTCTGACATGGGAGGACGCGATGCGTGGGGCACCGTGGGAATACATCGAGAAGTGTGAGGAAGTTCTTACTGAGTACGAAAACAGGTAAGGGGATTTCTAAGTGGAGGGTTCCAAACACCCGACCCCGCCCGATGGTGGAGCGGTTGAATCCGGCGGGTTTGTAACGCGATATAATAGCATTTCTATTTGACATAAAAGTAATCTAAATCTTTGAACGAACATATACTGGAGTTTCGAATACGACAGAGACTGAAAGTCCGGCACCACATAATTCGCGCCGGCATCAATGAGAATGGCGGCGCGGTCGGGTTCGGGCAGGGCAATACTGGAGATTAGAGAACTTGAAGTCGTTCGATGAATTTCTGGAGAAGCGCTTTCCGGAATCGCGTCGAAAAGCTTATTACCTGATGGCGATCCACGAGCATCTACCGCGGATCGCGAAACCGGAACTCAGGCTGATAGGATGGACCAAAGCGAGTGAGTTGGTGAAGGTAGGCCGGAGGGAAGGGCAGAGATTCGATCGGGCGCCCTGGGTGCACAAAGCCAGCTCCATGCCCAGAGAGGAATTCAAGCAAGAGGCAGAGCGTTTGCCTGACCGGACAGGCCACTGAGCCTCACGAAATTCCTTACTCAAGGTGTACACCTGGAGATGACCTGCGCAGATTTTCTGGCGGGGGCCAATCGTTGTTCGCCCGACGGATATTACTCTCTTCTATCTCTCTGCCCGCTGCGCTCTAGAATTTATGAGGCTTACGCGAGGGTTTCTTATTCTGTGCCGCCGGTCGAGTCGGCGGTTGGCTCCGCTTCCGGATTGCATCGAACTCATCACCCGGCTGCCAGCCGATCAATTTCGGTTGCGAAGCCGCTTGAACTCCGAGCTCATAACCGAACATCGCCATCTTCGCATCACCGGTAAAATCCATTCCCGTGAGGTATTCATCGGTCGGCTGATGGTAGCGGTGTTCCTCGTAATCCCGTTCCTGTGCTTCACCCCACGCCTCATCATGTCCTTTGAATTTCAATCCCTCGCCAATCGAAAACGACGGAATCCCAACCCTTGCCAAGCTGAAGTGATCCGACCGGTAATAGTGCCCTGCTGCAGGACGCGCATCCGGCCGAATCGCCAATCCCAGCGTCTTCGCCTGCACTTCGACGGTGGGATAAAACGTCGTCCGTTCCGCCCCACTTACTTCCACCTCCTCTGGGTCACCGATCGGTGCCAGCGAGTCATAATTCAGGTCCAACGAGATCTTCCCCGGGGGCACTGGGGAATGCGTGCCCAGATATTCCGAGCCAAGCAGCCCCTGCTCTTCCGCCGTGACCGCCGCAAACAAAATTGTCCGTGGGGGTGCTGGCGGCATCACCTGCGACCACGCGCGTGCCAATTCCAGCAGTATGCCGCATCCCGTCGCGTTATCCACCGCGCCGTTGTAGATGTTGTGGTCTTTCTTGTCCGGATCGATACCCAGATGATCGTAATGCGCCGTATATAATACGGCTTGCTCACTTAGTATCGGATCTCTCCCCAAGAGCGCCGCCAGCACATTCCTCGAAACGAACGGCCGCAATTGGCTTACCACACGCGCTTGCAAGCGAACTGGCAATTCGATCGGTTTGAACTCCCGGGACTGCGCCTGTTCAAACAGCTTGTCCAGATCCAGCCCCGCCGCCTCGACGAGCTTTTTCGCCACTTCGAAGTGAACCCACGAAGCCGCTTGCAGCTTCGGCGATCCATCCAGTTTCAGATACGACTTTTCGTGTCCCCAAGAGTTCCGGACCACCTCCCAGCCGTAACTCGCCAAGTCCTTCCGGTGGATGATCAGTGTGGCCAACGCCCCTCGCCGGGCTGTCTCTTCGAATTTGTAGGTCCAGCGACCGTAATAGGTCAGCGCCTTGCCCTTGAAAAACTTCGGGTCGTCTGAAATCGGCTCATTCACGAACAGCAGCGCCACTTTGCCTTTCAGGTCAGCGCCCTTGTAGTCGTCCCAGGCGTACTCCGGCGCGTTGATCCCATATCCAACAAAGACGAGCGGCGCGTCGATATCCACCTGCTCTTTTTGGCTTTCGTTGCTGGTCACGTAATCGTCGAGATTTTTCAATGTCCACGTTCCCCTCTCAGCTGACACGAAGTTGAACGACGTGTCGCCGAGCGTCTTCACCCCCACCATCGGCACATCCTGAAAATACGTGCCCTTATCGCCCGCTGGCTTTAATCCGTGCAGCGCAAACTGCGCCGCGATATATTCAGCGGCGATGTCTCCGCCACGCTGGCCAGTGCCGCGTCCCTCCAGCAGATCGCTGGCAAGAAATTTCACGTGCGCGCGGATCTTTTCCGGGTCCATGTGAACCGAGGCGGGCTCCGGTTTGTCGGCCGTCACTTGGTTGGGTGTCGCCCGTCTCGCCTGAGTCTTGCCTGCCTGCGCGCCTACGTAAGACACGCACAGCGGGATCGCAAGCATAACTCCTAGTAGAAACTTGATTTTTCGCATGACTCATTTTCCTCGATAGGAAATGACTTTTCTAAACGAAATGTTGAGCATCCCTAGGATTACTACGGATGACGCAAACTTTCCACCAGTACGTTGAGACCGTGTCCCCTTCCAATCATCTGGCTATTCGAACCTGGGGCCCCTTGCGTCACTTCTTGTCTTGCCCTGTCCTTTAGCAGATTCCTCAACTCGGACGTCTGTCCAGAGTTCGACGGATTCCGGCCAAGCGGACGCACGCTACGGCCCAGGAGAGGTCCTTGATGCACGACCTTTTTCCGAAACAAGCCGTCCCCGCTGCCCTGTTCGAATGCGCAGCGGGGCACTGCGGGTTTCACGCGCGACATGCCAGCCGCCAAGAAGTTATATGGTAGAATGGAGATAATACGATTCGCTCAAGAAGGGGATGCGCATGAACAAGAACCGATTCGCGAAACGAGTGGCGGTTGCAGCTGGACTCTTTTTTCTATGTGCGGCACCAGGGCTGACCCGCGCGCAGAGCAGTCCGCCTAGTCCGGTGCAGCCCCCGCCCAAACCCTTACCCGTGGTTCGACCGAAGAAAATCACTCCCCCAACGGACGATTTTGCCGGATTGCAGTATACGGATGAGCAGCAAGCGACAATTGACCAGATTCATCAGGATGTAAAGTCGCGTATCGATGCCGTGGTCAAAAACGAAAAGTTAACCGCGGAGCAGAAAGACGCGATGCTCGCGGGGTACCATCGTATGGAGCGCAGTCAGGTTTTCAAGGTGCTGACCTCGGCGCAGCGGAAAGAAGTCCTCAGGCGGATTCGTGCCCGGCACGCGGCAGAGCAAGCGGTGCAGAATAAGCAGTCCCTGCCAAAGTGAAAATAGGAAGACTGCGGATTAATCCTTACTGATGATTGCCACGAGGGCTGTCGTTTCTGCGTTGCGGACAGGCGATCCGCGCGGCCACCAGAGCGGCGAAGCCCACGCGTTCTACCGCAGTTTGCAGGGCTTCTCATAGCATCAGGTAGACTTGCGCGATCCATTCACTCCCATTTCCGGTGAAGGCAAACATCCCGAACGAGTCTCGCGCCGCTACGGGTGCTTGCCCGGTCCAGTCGGGAGCGGCATGATCGTAGTCTTGCCCACATCGGCGGACGACACACCTGGCGGAGCCCCCATGATCCTCGCCCCGTCCGAGATCGGGAACGTCATCGCTCTGCCGACATCGGCGGTCGATACACCTGGCGGAACTCCAATGGCATTTATCGCTTCCGCGAGAGGCATCGTTGACGGTGCGGGAGGCTGCTCCGGCCTGGTTTCTGCCGTGGTTGCATTTGGTTGCGTAGTGGTCACAGCCTGCTCTTGCGCTGTAGGCGGCAATGAAACTCCGGCAATGGCATTGTCAGAGATCGGCATGCTGGAGGCATTGTCATGTGTCGCGCTCGCTTCGCGGGGGTTTGAAGGAATTATGAACACCTTCATATGGCGGGATTCATTCACTCCGTTCAGGAATGCGTGGCCCAGCCCGCTGCCTTTCCAGGAGGTTTGTTAAAGCAATTTGAGGTTGCGTAGTTTCCACACGCACATAGGAGAGCTTCAGTTCATCGGCCAAAGAAGGAATTTCGATCTCCCAACCCAACTTTTTCTGCAGTGCACGCAGAACGTCTCCGTAGCTCACTTCCTAGGCAAGAATCCTGACCTGTTGATTCGGTCCGACCTCGATCTGCAGCTGCCTAGAGGTTTGAGCACAGATCGCGGGTGCAAGCGCTGCGCTGATGAGCACGCCAGGTAAGATATTAAAGTTCGCCAGCTTTCTTATCGTGAGATATTCCATGATAAGCCTCCCCGAAGCTAGAATGGGCCTTCCTGTTGCCTCACTGCCCGATCGGCTTCTGGAGCGGCACATCGGTGGAGATCCCCCACTGGGTCACAGCGTAGTTCGTGGGTGCCGATGAGGGGATGAGGTACCAAGTTCCATTCGAGGGCCGCCAGACAGCGATGTCCGTCTTCCGGTCGCCGTCGTAATCTACCGGCACTGGTATATCTCCCTGCGTCCCCCACTGCTGCACGAGGAAGTTGCTTGGGTTGCTGCTGGGGATGACGTACCAGGTCCCGTTGGAAGGTCGCCACACCGCAAAATCCATCTTGCCGTCGCCATCGTAGTCTCCTGGCACAGGAATGTCTCCGCTTACGCCCCATTGCTGCACGAGGGAGTTGTTGGGAGTCTTGCTGGGGATGACGTACCAAGTCCCGTTGGAAGGCCGCCAAACGGCAAAATCCGTTTTGCCATCCCCATCGTAATCTCCCGGCACAGGAACGTCTCCGGTCATGCCCCATTGCTGCACGATAAAGTTGCTCGGGTTGCTGCTGGGAATGATGAACCACTGGCCCGTCGAGGGCCGCCATACCGCAAAATCCGTCTTGCCGTCGCCATCGTAGTCTCCCGGTACGGGGATATCTCCGATCGCGCCCCACTGCTGCACGATCATAGCGCTCGGATTGCTGCTGGGGTTGACGTACCAGGTCCCGTTGGAAGGCCGCCACACCGCAAAATCCGTTTTGCCATCCCCATCGTAATCTCCCGGCACAGGGATGTCTCCCTGCGTCCCCCACTGTCGAACGATAAAGCTGCTCGGACTCGGACTGCCGCTAGGGATGATGAACCAGTTCCCGCTTGAGGGTCGAAAGACACCGATATCGGCCTTGCCATCGCCGTCAAAATCGCCTGACACCGCAGTGCCGGTCCCTGTGAGCGAAACACTCTGCGGGCTGCCAGCCGCATCATCGGTAACGTTCAGCGACGCGTTTCGAGTGCCGGTGGCCGTGGGTTTGAAGGTCACACGGATCGCGCAGTTCGCCTGCGCCGAAAGTGTGCTGGGGCTCAGGGGACATGTGTTGGTCTGAGAGAAATCGCCGCTATTCACGCCGATGATGGCGATGCTCGAAATAGTGACGGAAGCGTTGCCGGTGTTCGTGAGAGTCACGCTTTGAGGAGCGCTGCTCGTGCCCAGGGGCTGCCTGCTATAGGTGAGGGTTGCTGTGCCTCCAAAGCCCACCACCGGAACGATGCCGGTGCCAGAAAGCGAGACGTTCTGGGGGCTGGCAGCGGCGTTGTCCGTGATTGCCAGCGTTCCTGTCCGGTTGCCACCAGCCGTGGGCGTGAACGTCACGCTCACCGAACAAGCGTGGCCCGGGGGCATTAAGACTCCCGTGCAATGGTCGGCGCTCTTCGCGAAGTCTCCGGAGTTTGGACCGCTGAGCGCCGCCGTAGAGATGGTGAGGTCCACCGTGCCGCTGTTGGTTACTGTGACCGTCTGGGCCGGGCTGGTTGTCCCCACTAGCTGGCTCGTGTAGCTTAGCGTGGAGGCAGAGAGTGACACTGCGGGTACACCCCCGCTGCCCATCATGACCACAGATTGCGGGCTGCTGTTGGCATTGTCGGTGAAGACGAGAGAAGCGCTCCTCGAGCCCGTGGCCGAAGGTGTGAACGTCAAATTGACCGAACAGGTGCCACCGGGCGTGACCGTCGTTCCTTGGCAAGTGCCAGCGCTCGCCGCGAAGTCCCCGGCGTTTGTACCCGTGATCGCCACGCTGGAGATCAGGAGGTCTGCCGTGCCACTATTAGTTAATATGACCGTTTGCGGGGCGCTGGTGGTTCCGACCGGAAGGAGGGGGAAGGATAAACCAGCCGACAAAATCGCCCAAGGGCCGGCTGCGGATAGCTTTGCCACGAAGACATCACCGCTGCCGACCAGAGCGGGCTGGAACGGATTTACCGTGGGGAAATCGGTCGCTCCCGTAAAGCCTGTCACATAGGCGTTGCCGGAGGAATCCAGGGCGATGCCGTAGCCGTAGTTGTTCTGGGTCGCGCCGCCCAGGCAAGTGGAGTACGCAAATGCGCTGCCCAAGGTGTTAACCTTGGTCACGAAAGCATCGAAATAATATGGAGGGCCAGAGCAAGACTGGAGGGGATTTACCTGGGGAAAATTTATCGAACCAGTATTTCCCGTGACGTAGGCGTTAGCAGAGGAGTCTACGGCGATGCCCTTAGCAGAGTCCTCGCCTCTCCCGCCCAGGTAGGTGGAGTACACCAAAGCGTTGCCTGCGGCGCTGAACTTGGTCACGAAGGCATGATTGCCTGGGCTATTCCAAGTCTGGATAGGATTCAACGTGGGGAAATCATACGCGAGTGTCTCTCCCGTCACATAGGCGCTGCCGGAGGAATCTACGGCGATGGCGAGGCCGTGGGTAGAACTGTTGCCGCCCAGGTAGGTGGAGTACACCAAAGCGCTGCCGGAGGCGTTGAACTTGGTCACGAAGGCGCTGCCGTTAGTACCGGGAGCAGTCTGGAAGGCATTTGCCATGGGGAAGTCGGTCGAAGACGTAGAGCCCGTTACGTAGGCGTTGCTCAAGGAATCTACGGCAATGGCGCTGGCCGCGTCCCCTCCACTGCCGCCCAGGTAGGTGGAATACACCGGAGCGCTGCCAGAGGCGTTGAACTTGGTCACGAAGGCGCTGCCATTCGGACCGGGAGCAGTCTGGAAGGCATTTACAGTCGGGAAGCCAGCCCCCGCGTTCCCTGCCACGTAAGCGCTGCCGGAGGTATCTACGGTGATGGCGCTGCCTCCGCTGCCGCCGCTACCGCTGAGATAGGTCGAGTACACGAGGGCGTTTCCAGCAGCGTTAAGCTTGGTCACGAAGGCGTTGGCGGACGCACTCGCAGCAGACTGGAAGGCATTTACCGTGGGGAAGTCGGTCGAAGACGTCCAGCCCGCTACGTAGGCGTTGCCGGAGGAATCCACGGCGATGCCACCTTCGTACGTAGTGTCGCCGGTCCCGCCCAGATAAGTGGAGTAAACGAGGGCGTTGCCAGAGGGGTTCAACTTGGCGACGAAGATATCCGAGGTACCGGCCAGCGCAGGCTGGAAGGCACTTACAGTCGGGAAGCCAATCCCAGCGGTCCCCGCCACGTAAGCACTGCCGGAGGCATCTACCGTGATGGCAGTGCCGCTGCTTCCGCCGCTGCCGCCGAGGTAAGTGGAGTAGACTAGCACCGGGTCAATAATGAGGGGTTGACTGTGATCATAGTCGGAGATATCGAACGCAACCTCGAAGTCCGGGCTTTCGACTTGGGATTTTGCTGGGAACTCGTTGGCACTGTTAGGACCGTTCGTCTTGGCGAAAACCCATTGCCCCTTGACGACGGACAATTCCCGCGCGTTCGTTGCGGGCTGATAGATGAACGGCTTGTGGAAACGGACTTCCCCGTTGTTGCCTTCAACAACTAAATCGCCGGTCGTGTCAATCTGCAGCGAGCCGCTGATGACTGCGGGTTTTCCTTCGAGTCGGGAACCAGAATCTTCTGCTGCCACGGCCAGTTTGATGGCCCTGGGATCGGCACCAGGGGCAACGACAAAATCATATTCCAGCTTTCCTCGATTGCCGTAATAGACGAGATCGATCCCAGGATAAACTTCGCTGTATTTCACCCTGGCGTAGGTCGCTACATTCGTTCGCCACTTCTTCGGGTCGTTGCCGATGAAGTAGTTGGTCTTGCCCGGCAACTCCTCCACCCCGCGCACTTGCGCTGAGCGGTTCGCGCCCACCAGCTTCATGCGCACCAGGGCCGAGGGTTGCGAGTCCGATTTCCCGTTTCCCCTTGCCAATCCCGGTTTTCCTGCTGCTAGCCAGTCGCCGTTCCCCGTAGGCGGACGCAGCGCCAGCACCGCCTCCTCAGAAGTGAGAAGCAGCGCATATCCACTGCCGCGGGAGAGAAACTTCACCCGATCGTCCGTCTGTCCCTGGTTGACCTCAAAGCTCATCGGCAATTGGCCATAGCTCTGAGGCGACCGCACACGGGCTGAGAGATCGGGTTGCCTTGAAGCAGGGATCGAATGCAATGCAACGGGGATCAGCAGCGAGCGGCTGCGTTCCCGCTCGTGCAACGCAGCTCGAGCGGTGGGTTCAGCCGTCGCCGAATGTCGCAAAGTCGCAGATGCCTTGCTGGAATCCCAATCAATTGGTACCCTGGCGCCGAACATCAGCCCCAAGGCACAACCGACGAGAACCCCCACGGCGCAGAGGTGCCCATGAACGGCATGCAGGCGTGGCCAGCTCATGACATCCTCCAGGGCGAAAGCGTGCTTGCGGGGGTTACGTAAAGTCTAATCACGCAACCACCGCCCTACGCGCCGCGGCTCACCTGCTCTGAGCTTGGGTTCGAGGCTGGGGTGAAGGCTTGGTGAAAAGAGAATCCTCCAGCTTCGGGTTCACCACGACATTTTCGATGGTCATCTTATGAGTCTCTCTGTTGCCTTGTACTTCAGTCTCCATCACGTAGGGAATCATCAGTCCATTCGCGTCCTTGTAGTCCCGCAGATAAATCCAAACAGGCCGCATCTTGCCATCCATGCGCCGGGGCGTGCCCTCTACCTTAACTTCTAGAAAGGTCTCGGCATCGACCCAGATGTGCTGCACCTGACCGCCCTTCAGGGTGAGCTTGAGCTTGTAGGCATCGTGGTTTTCCACTTTCTCGACGCCCTCAAGCTCCACCTTGTTTCCTTTCGCGGCGTAATCCACCAGGGGGCCATCCACATCTGACTCGAAGGAAGCTGATTTGAGTTCTTCTGGCGAGTATGGTTCCACGTCCCTGCGCCCAAGGAAAGGGCGGAGCTTCCACCCGTTGACACCGTCATAGACCTGCACCGCAGTGTCGTTCGCGAACACTAATTCGACCCTCGTTTTCCGGGGCCGCTTCTTCTCCAGCACAAACGGCAGTTGCGCCTTGGACTTTCCTCCCGCGTCCATCTTGCCGGAGAAGGACATAGTTTGAACCGCCCGCCAAGCCTGCAGTCCCCCCTTCGCGGAGACATTCTTCTCGACGATCTGTGCAGCCGTAAGATTGGCCGGCGGCTGGGGGCTAGCAATCATTGCAAGGGACAGGCAAACAGGCAGAGCAACGTACAACAAAAACATTTTTCTTCGCATGGACGAAACGCTCCTAACGGTTTTTTGATGCTATTCCACTACCAAGTCATTAATCCGAAAACTACCGATCACGATGTCTACCCGGCTGCCTGGTTTGATCAACTTGCCCTTATTAGAAAAGGCCATCCAGTATTGACGGCCATTTTCGGGCTTGGCAGTTTGGCGCAACTGCCCCACTTTTTCCATCTCAGGAATCTGCAGCGCGAGTCCCAATTTCTCCTCGATCAGATACGGGTGCTTCGATTTGTCGTTTATCAAGGCGGCTTTCCCCGCATCCACAACGCGGTAGCTGAACCGGATCAAGCTGCCCGAGGCAGTCGCCCGAACGATGACGTTGTCGATACCCCAGCGCTTCTTGTAAAACTCGTCTCCGCGTTGACTTCTCGCGACGGCGGACGCAGGGGCCGATGCCCTGGGAGCGGGAGAGGCTGTCGACGCAGCTGCAGTGGGCTGCGCCGCAACGCTCTTATTGTTTCCCTGTGCTGCTTGGGTCAAGCCCGAACAAACGAAGATGCTGCCCGCGAGTAACCCCGCGAGCAGCATGAACTTGGTGCAGCAGAATGCTTTGTTGTCGAATATCACTTTCTTACCCTATGTTTCTTGTCCGGCCTCGTCAATCTTGGGGCTCGGTTAGGTATTAACTAATTGGGGCGACCGTACGGGTCGCCCCCAGGGTTAACTTAGTTCCCGTTGAAGTTGGGGCTGCTCAGAGGCGTGGTAGCGGCCCCCGTGTTCACTAGATTGATGTGTGCGGTCGCAGTCGCCGTCGACGCCCCAGGCGCATATTGCACGATCACTGTGCAATTGCCGCCCGGGTTGACGACTGTGCCCGAGGCGCAGGTGCCGCCGATGATCGAGAAGACGCCCCCCGTGATACCGACCTTTACGACTGCCGGCGCTGCGGTTAGCGTGAGCGGGCCAGTTGCCGCCAAAGCGTTGCTGACGGTGACGGTTCCACTCTTTGTGTTCGTGTTGGCTGTGGTCGTGGTCAACGCCGGTGCAGGCCCAGAGAATGCCACCGTTGCCCCGGTCACAGTGAAGGTTACGGCGTTGCTGGTTCCGTTTGGCGTGGTGACGGTGATGGGATGACCTCCGAGTGTGGGTCTAGAAGCCCCATTTTGGAGGGTGAGCGTCGCCCTAACCGTCGTGGCATTCACCGCGACAAAGTTGCTCACGACGATGTTGGGAGAACCTGGAGCGTTCACGGCGGTGGCGCCCGTCAGGTTGATGCCGGTAATGGTCACGTTAACCGCCGTGCCGCGCACGCCAGAGCTGGGAGCGATACTGGTCAATGCTGGGCATGTGTCTCCGCCGGCCGCGATCTCAATGGCTCCGATGTCAAAGCAGGTGGAGCCACCATCCGGCCTTGGATTACCGAAGAAGTCAGTCGACGGGTGGCTGACGGAGTTCGGGATGGCACCGACGGCCGGCGAGCCTACCGGCGGTGCGAAATTGCCGAGCGGCAAACCGTAGCCCGCCGTGCAGACACCACCGGGACAGCTGCCGATGATCGTTGGATTCGTTATCGACAGCGGACCGTAGAACATGTTGATCCAGTTGCTGCCTTCATCCACCGTGGCCGCGGGGGTCAGGGTGAACAGCGGGAGCGGGGGAACAAGGGAATCCGGAACGCCTCCTGGCACAGTAGTTCCTACTCCTACCGTTCCTGGCTGTATGCATCCCGGAGCGTTGGCATTCCCCTGAGCCCCGCTGCAAAGTGCCGGTGCAATTTCCGGGGGTACGCGCGAACCATCGCAGTACTGGCTTGTGACGGTCGTGGCCGATCCTGCGCGGTTGTTTCCGTCCGCGTAAGAGTAATCGCCCGGATCATCCAAAATGGAATACGTCGGATGGAGCGTGATTCCCGAGGAATGGTTGCCCGGCGCCGTATCGTTATATACGCCGATGTCCCAATAATATGGGGATCCACCGTTGGGTCCTGTCGTCGGGCAACCGCCCGTTACGGTCTGAGTCAGCGCCGGATTCAGTTGGACTACTCCTGCGTTCGTAGTGATGTTGAACGCGCGGTTCCCCCAGAAGATGTTGTTGGCCAGCACCGGGACCGAGAACCTCGTGCAAGCATGGGTCGGGGGAGTCGTGTCATTTCCGGCCGGGCACGTCACGGCGATGTTTGTGAACGCCGGGAGCAAGTTTGCGCTGTGACGCTCTGTCGCCAACCCAGCCGGCTGCTTGTTCGACGTGGTGACTTGGAAGCCGGTGCAGTTTGGATTGGCCGTCGGGTCGCATCCCGGTGGGGCGTGCTCGGCGCCGGGGGCTCCCAGCGTGTCGAAGAGTACGCCTGCGGTAGCGGTAGCATCGTTGGACACTACCGTGTTGTTGACAAAGTTCACTTTCACGGCGTCGAAGAGCGCGACTGCGCCTCCGGTCCAGCCCGCGACGTTATTCGCGAAGATGTTGTTGGTGATCTGGACTCCGTACCAATTACCGGGATTGTTTGGGTTGTTTAGCACGTCGTTTCCGTTGACATGCATAAGCATGAGGCCGCCGCCGCTGCCTTCTTCCGCAGTGTTGCCCTGGAACAGGTTGGCGTCAATTACGAGGCCGGGACCGATCCCGTCGGAAAGCGCGGGAGGGACATCAATGTCGAACGCGAGGCCGGCCTCGCCTAGAGCACCATCTGGACCCGCACCATGAACGGCCACGCCACCGCCGTAGGTGGTTATCGTCGGGTTGATGCTCTGATTGAAGAGGAACGAGTTGTGCTCGATGTCGCCATTGTAGCTGAACCCATGGTGAGCAAAGCCACCACCGTCACCCGTGCTCAAATTGCCGCAAACCCAGTTGTAGTCGAATTTGTAGTAATCAGAGCCTGTGCAGAAGGTCACACCACCGGCCGACGCCGGCGTTACGGAGTTCAATTCGTCACCGTAGGCAGCGTTGAGGGTGACCGAGTTGTTATGCACGTGAACATGGTTGTTGAGATTTAATGCTTGCGCAACGGTCCCAACGAGGGTCGGGTCCACAGTCTCCATCTGGCCAATGGTGATTCCGCCTGTCAGAGCGCCAGCATTTCCGAAGACCCGGTTGTTGGCGACTTGCAGGTAATGGTTAAAGCCGTGGGCGAAGATACCACCGCCGCCTTGGGAAGCGTTGGTGAAACTTATGCCATCGATTTGCGATGGATTGCAAAGGAAGTTGGTCGCGTAGGGTTGGGATCCATCGGCCAGCACTGTCGCGGGGTTGCAGTCCCCACCAGTAGCAGTGACGGCATTGAGCGGAATGCAGCCAGCGGCACCCTCCGGGTTGCAGTTCGCGGAATTGTTGTTCTCCATGCCTTTCGCGAGGACGGTAATGCCCGCACCTTCGTACGCGCCCATCAGCGTCGGCTCCTGCAAAAGCTCCGCAATGTTGCCGTTGAGTGTGGCATCCCAACCGACAACGGGCTCTCCTGGTATCGGGTCCACCGAATTCCGCATGGTCGGCGAACAATAGAACCCATTCCCTAGGGTGCCTGCGGTTGCTGTGTTGCCATTGAAGTTGGGGTCGTAGGGGTTCGTCCCACCACCGGTGCCTGCTGTCGTATTATTCCCAGTGCTGTACCCGCCGTTTAATGCCAAGCCAAAGAGGCAGTTCACCTGCCTGCGCCACGGCTCGAGGAGCTTGCCGGAGGGGTGGGTGTTCGCGTTAAGTGTAACGCAGCCATCGCCGGCGCCTTGCAGCCGGACCGGCTTCCACATCAGCAGCATTTCGTTGTAAGTGCCACAACCCACGATGATGAGGTCGCCTGAGGCGGCGTTATCGATCGCGGTTTGGATGGCGTTGTTATTGGCATTCTCTCCAGCGACGTAGCTTGGAGCTTTGCTGCCGGCGGTGCCGATGGTGACGGTCACGGTGTCAACGGATTGCTTGCCGTTGGCAGCCGTGATCACTAGTTCACCACACCGTTCCGAGTACTTGGTACCGGTGGAAGCATTCGTTTGCTGCAATGGGCACACGGGCACATTACCTTGCACAGCGCCGGTGATCGTCGTGTCGTTCCAGGTCACACCATGGAGGGGTATGCCACCTACAGTCACGTTGGGGCAGGCGGCAGCGGAGCTGCTTCCCAGGTTGCAACCCCCGGTGGGTGGGGGGCCGAAGCCATAGTGGCGCGTGATGAATTTCTGGTTGTATGGAGCAGAGTTCGCCGCCGGTCCAGAGTAGGCGTTGTTGGGCACAACTTGGTCACCCAAGGCCGTGATAGTGATGCGATGGCCTGCTTGGCTAACCCAGGGTCCAGCGCCGCCGTTGCTCGTATCGCCGGTCACGCTCTTGATCGCCGGCGTGGCATCCGGGTACGCGCAATCCGGCGGGTTGTAGCCTTCCGCGAACGCCGAGACCGGAACCACGGGGGTGTCCAGGTAAGTGGCATCGCCAGGCATGAATGGGTTCTCATAGCAGAAGGTGCTGTAGGTAGGGGTGTAGTAAGGATCCGTGATCATGGTGCCATTCGGACCCGGGATCGGACCCGGATCGTTCATGCACGTAATCATCATGTTGGGCGAGTAACCGGTAATATTGGGCACGTTGACTTCCCAACTACCATACGTCAGTCCGTTGAAAGTGCCCCACTGGTCCGAATATAGGCGGGAAACCTCGACTCCGTTGAAGTCCTTAATGGATACCGGCACGTTGGGGATGGCGAACTTCTCGCCGAAAGCCGGCGAGGCGGGGTCAAATTCGGAAGAGAAGTCGTCCGAGATGAACCCGGTAAAGGTCACGGCTTTGGCCACCTTGGTCCAGATGAAGAAATCCGCATCTGCCTGCATCTGATCGTCGAGGGTGACCTCTTTGCGGTCGCACAAGTTCTTAGAAACGCCCGCGAAAGGTGCCACCTCGCCAGATTCCGGCGAGATGCTCAAATAATCCGGAACGATGCGCAGTAGACCGACGCAAGGCGCGTTTTGCTGGATGACTCCACCGGGCCCGAAACTCCCGAAGGTGGTGCGGCCATAATCCCCTGCCTGTTTGCCGTTGTTGGTCGTGTTCGGGGTAAACGTGCAGGAGCTAGCCACACCCGGCGTCGTGCAGTTGCTGAACGGCTGATTGTACGGATTAGCCGCGGTGTAGGGACCTGTATACGAGGGGTTGGCCGCATCGATAGAGGCTTGGTCCGGGGTGATGAAAATGTTGCCTAAGCCGGCGGCGCCGAACTGTGTCGCCGCAGGAGCGATGTACTGGTCACCGATCAGGAGGTTCAAGTCTTCCTCCTTGTTCAATTCCCAGTTGGGAGGCACGATCACCTCGGTCACGTACTTGGCGGGCGGCAGGATTGCGGGCGCCGCGCCGGTCCCCGCCGCGCCGGATTGACCGAAGGCAGGGTTGGTAATCGTGGCGCAATGATAAGCCGTCGTCGTGTTCCCAGGAAGCGTGAAGGTTGCGCCTGGTGTCATGCAAGTCGCGCTGGGGAACTGATACAAACCATCGTACGGCGCGGGCTGCAACTGGTTGAGGTTGTGATAGCCGTCATAGCATTTGTACTGCGAGTTGTTCGGCAACGGAGTGCCCGGAAACAGGTAGTTCCTCGTGCCAGCCATGGTATAGCTGAAGAATGGATCAGCGGGATCTTGGCCGGTGCAGCTCATGTTAGGCGTAGTCCCATCGGCTCGGAAGCCCTGGGCCCAAGCATCCCAACTGGAAGTCTGGGTGGTGTCCACGAGAGTGAGACTTGTCGTACCATCCGGGGCAGTGCCCTCCTGATAGAGGTTGATGGTGACGTTCGGAACTAGTGGATCCCAGAGGTTCTGGAAATTCATCCGGGGATCGTCGAAAGGCCGCGTGGAGGTGTACACGACATGGCCGCGGATGCCGCCATTTTCACCTGGAATGTACGGTGTCTTGCCCCAGTCGAGCATATCGAACTCGCTGACGCCGCCCTGCCACCCTTCGATGACCACGTTGCCCGGATCAACTCGTCCGGTCGAGGTGCCAGTAGGAGCCGCGAACCCATTAGGACAGTCCGCAGTAGCGCAGTATCTGGAGCCGGGATATTGCAGAGCGGCAGGAAGGGGGAAGGCCTCCTTCGAGTTCAGTATTCCCTGATACGGGCCAGTGTTGCCGTTGCCGACGGGTGCGGGACCGTCCACCTGTCCACCAGCGTCGTTGACAACGTGCACGCCGGTTCCGCGGAAGCGCGTGGTGTCCGATTCCACGGTGTAGAAGGCGAATAGGGGAAACGTTTCGTCGAAACGGGCATTGCCGCCGATGTCAGTAAGCAAGGTGTTGACAAATTTGCCGTTGCGTTGGCGGATTTTAGTCGGCACCTGAATCAGCCCTGGACTCAGAACCGGGTCCAGGCTTCCATCGGGAAGCAGCACTGGGGCGCCTAGGCCTCCTGTATCCATGTAGGTTCTGCTCCAGAGGTGCGTCTGCCAAGTGAACGTCGGGAATGTCAAAATCTGCGTCTGGCCGTGGCCGGTAAAGTTCACTGGTCTGCTTGATCCGTCCACGATAAAGTCGTCCCACTGGTCGAAGATCACGACTCCATAATTACCAAGGGGAAGCCCCCCGGCTATTCCGTCAAAATTGAAGTTCCCATCTGGATCGCACTTGGCCAAGGCGATCGTGGCGCCGTCGGAATCGCCTATGGCAGCGTAACAGTTGGTATACGATAGCGGCGCGTAATTGCGTGGGTCGCCGTGCGGAAAGACGCCGGCACTGGAAAGGTTCTCTTGCGGCGAGCGCGCCTGGTGCAGGTTCGTTACCTGTCCATTGACATGGTTGTCGCATGGCGCGGTAAAAGGTATCCGGGGGTCTATCGCTCCGGCGCATATGGCTTTCAATCGTGCGTTAATGTGCGCGGGGTTGGCCATCCCCATGAACACGTGGTATCCCCCTGGTCCAAATTCCTGGAAATAGGGAGGTTCACCCACCCTGAGGAAAGAATCCAGGAAGTGGCCGCCGTCCAAAGAGTTGGTCTGGAGCCATTCCTCTCCCGCAGCCTCTCTGGCGGCTCCGGGGTGAGCGATCAGTGAATATTTCCCTTGCATGAGGTTCTTAACAACCGCCTGACCCGTAAGAGGTGATGGAACGGGATTACCTGCAGCATCGACTCCGTCTTCGAATTGTGGGCACACAACGATCACGCCAATGCCCACGCCCGGTGCCGTTGTGGAAATCGGGCAGGCGTTAAACCCAGTGAGTGGGTCGATGGTCCCGTTCAACGCGTTGGTTAGCGGCACGTTGAACGTGTCATAGGTCATCTGCCCGGTAAAGTCACCGATGCCGCCCGCCGTGTCCCAGATTTCAAATTGGAAATCGCCCAGCGGAACTTCCAGTGTCGCCAAAGCGTCGACTCCCCCTCCCGTATCCGGTTCACCGTTAAGTGGGTAGTCATCCTCGAAAATGAACGCGGTGACCGTGGCCGTCTTGAGCGGCTCGAGTTCCAGGTTCACGGTCACAGGAGCAAACGCGCCGTTCACTGGCGCCGGAATTGGAGATCCGCCCATGGTGTGCCCGCAGCTCGAAGAAATTCCTATTCCCGTGGGTTCTGTCGCCGCAGCGCAATTTGCCGGGTTTGACGGGTCCTTGGTATTCCCGCTGTTGAAAGCGTTCGTGGAGTCGCCCGACAGGATCGAGATGTAATAGGAAGCCGGGGTCCCGTCGGGATTGGTGGCCGTCAGATGAGCGTCTGAAGGCAAGGACGCGGGCAGTTGTGTGGCACCGATAGTGCAAATGCCGTACCCGTCGCAGGCCGCCTTGACGTGCTGCCCGGCGGTCGCGCTGCACCCTACAGGTACGCCCGGGGCTGTACATGCTGGGGCCGCGTCGTAGACGGTCTGTCCCTGGCCGCAACTCTGTGGCCCGGTGCAGCCTGTCGCTATGACCGGATAGTAGCTGGCATGGAATTGGGTGGCCGGGGTGGGAGGCACTCCCGCTGGGCAGGTCACCGGCTTGGTGCCGCCAGCGCCGTTCTGCTGGCACGCGGGGTCGATGTGCAATGTGAGGTCTTGCTCGATGATCCATTTGTAGTCCGCGATCGCGACTTTGGTCGCCGCATCCTGCACCGTCACTGCCAGACCGCTGCCAGGCTGGAAAATCAGCGTCGCTGTCGCAGCAGCACTGGATATACCCTGCGAGTTTTTCGCCTGGTACGTGAATGTGCAACCTGCTGGGGGCCCACAAGTCCCGGCAGTTGCAGGTACAGCCGTGAAGGAGCCGTCTGCGCCCAAATTGACAGTCACGCCTGTCGGAACAGCATTAACGGCAGTCAGCGGGTAGCTGTTAGGATCAGTGTCGTTGCGCAGTACGCCCGGGGCCGCAACCCTCATGAGCGACGCGCTCGCACTGGTGAAGGTATCGGGATTCGCAGTCGGCGCGTTCGCGGCGGTGGCCGTAGCGGACATGTTCAATGTGACCGTGGCGGTTAATCCGGAAGAGCACACCGCCGCAGTGACAGTACCGTTCGCGCAATAAATGAAGCTATCCCCGGAACTTCCACTCGGCACATAAGTGAACGTTCCGTTGGGATACAAGGTGAGCGTTCCGCCGGTGGGCGCTGCCAAAAGCTGAACCCCATAAACGTTCGTGTCGTTCGCGATGACACCCTTGCCCGGGTCAGAGACCTTCAAGGTGACTCCCGGCGCATAGGCGTAGGTGTCATTCCTGGCCACGACCACGTAATTCGTCTGCGCTGCCGTCAGTTTGGCCGCACCCGCGTCGTTGACGTCCAGAATGGCTTGCATTCCGCCATCCCGCTGGCTGTTGGTCCCCAATGCCAGGGAGCGGTCCCAAGTAGGGTAGGTGGCAGAGGTGAAACTCGTTCCGGTCTGCGGTGGGCTTACGATGATGTCGAACACCTTACCCGCAGCCTGGAATACCTCGTTTTGGATCCTCAGGCCGCAAGCAGTAGTACTAGCAGTTGTACAAGCCGTCCCCGAAGGGGGATTTTGTGCTGTCAGCGTTTTGCCCCCCCTGATAGCCAGTGCGATGTCCGGAAGAACGTAGCCATCTTCCGCGACCAGCAACATATTCAGACCGTCCACGGTCGGAGTGTGCATGTGGGAGCCGGCGTTCACGTAACGCACCAGAACATTCCCGTTCCCTGCGGTAGTAGGAGCCGCGGAAACCGAAAGAGCTGAGGCAGCCAGATTGTCCTTACTGAAGGCCAAGCCGTTGACCAGGAAATACTTTGGAGTGTAGTCCACAGCCGGTGGGTAGCACGTAGGTACTGCTCCGGTGGCCGTTAGGAGACTGTCCGTGGCCGCGCCGCACTGCAATGTCCATTTTGCGGTCTCGCTGAACCCCGCGTTTGCGGTTGAACTGCCCGCCGCGCCGCCGGTCGGGAACAAGGCCGCGACCATTTTGTTCTGCCGGGCGTCAATTTCGCTCTCTAGCGCGACTACGTCGGCATCATAAGTAACGCCAGTCGTGGACGTCGGTAGTGGGACCGGATAAGCCAATCCCGGAGCCGGAGTAGCGCCCGTAACGGGAGCCTTCGTCACGACCAGAACGCCGTAAAGCCCCATAGGACCTTGGATCGAGGGGTACGTGCCCGAGCGAATGAGGTAAGTTCCCGGCTGCAGGCTTGCGTAAGTGTAAACGCCCGGCGCGGCTACGGCCCCGCCGACAGTGGCGACCCCAGGAACTTCTATGGAAGTAAAGGTGCGGGCGCGATTGCCTTGACTCGGAGGCGTGAACGTGCCGCTGGGAGCGGGAAGCACCTGGGTCCAAGTCGTTGCCGTCTGACCGGCATGTGCCCCATCCGTTCGCGGCCCAGCTTCACGGACCGGACCCGCCGGTACCCCGAAGCCGCCGCCGGATTGACCGATGATCACAAGGGATGTCTCCACGGGCAGGGTGTTCGTGAGATTGATAGTCAAGCTGGTACCGGTGGACACGTAGGGGACGACGATCAACGGCGGCTGCCAAGTCGTGCCGCCAGTTTGCGGATTAAGCACGCCGGTAGCCGTGTTGTAAGTCAGCGCCGTGCATGGGACGGCGATATTACCGGCGAGGATTTGGGCGGCGGTGAGGGCGCCGCACGTCCAGCCCCACATCGGGACGGTGTTGCCGTCTGGTAAAGTGGTGGACTGCTGCGACGCGGTAAGATTCACCACGTTCTGGGCGGAAGAAACGCCCGCCGTCAGGAGAAGAACGGTCACCGCGAGTACTGCCGCCTTCACAGTTGCTTTGAGATAGTTGGATCGCATGGCTCTTCTTCTCCTCGTCCTTAAAACGTCTCGTCAATGTGCCAAACGTAGGGGTCAACCAGCATCATTTGCAGCATGCCCCCCGGGAAAACGTCGTTGGTCGTGATCTCGCGCTCATTGTGGGAGTGCCACATGAAGGCGATGCCGGACTCTGGTGTCGGGTTCTGTGAAGGGCTGCCAGGAGGCAAGGGCGACGGCCCGCGCGACCTGAGGACCGCGTCGGGGCCCAGGTAGGGCGTGCCGTTGTACCAGAGACCGTTGGCTACGATGAGCGGGTCGGGCAGGGTCATAGGGCCGCCGCCGCCGACTGTTCCGACGGGATTCGCTTCCAGTGGATGGTTATGGTCGGCGCACCATTCGTAATAGTTCCGGGAGCCGGCAGCGTAGTTCCCTGCACCATCGTAGCTCACAGGCGTAGCAGGAGGGTTGCTGGCGCTTGTGTAGTAGCCGTTGGCGTCAGGAACGCACGGGGCACTTCCCGCCCCGGTCTGCTTGTGTGCGAGGATATCCCAGCCGAGGCCTTTGCCCGACCAGTAAAAGATTCCTTCATCCGCTTGACCAGGTGTCGTGTCCGTGTTGAACTCCATGCGTCCAGCCAACTGAGTCGGATCCGTCTGGCTGACAAGCAAATTGCCGTCGCGGCCCAGGATGCGCACGTGGTTCCCGTGCTCGTGGAAGGGATGCTGCCAATGTCCTTGTCCCATATAGCGCACCAGCACCAACTCGCCTGGATGCATGTGGGGATTGGCGGCATACGGCTGATTCGGATAGTTGGGCGCATAGTTCGGATCCATGTTGTCCGGCATGGAGCGCCCATTAATCAGGAAATAATTCGGGTGGTAGGGCTCGGTGACGACATTGAGCGAGGTCGGGCAGGTAAGGGCCGCAGCCTGGCCAGCGCAGTGCGACACAATCATCTTCACTTGATCTTCTACTTGCCGGTGAATCTTCGGGTCCATCTCCGACCACTGGGTAAGGTATTCCCGGTCGTAGCAACTCTTAGGGTTGTCGTAAGCGGATGCCGCCACCCGGTAGTCAATGCGGCCGGGAGGATAGGAATCCAAAGCGGTGCAGCCGGTAGGCGTCGTACTGGGCACAACGACCACTGCTCCAAAAAGACCCATCTCAATCTGCAAGTCCGGTTGCGTACCGCTGTAGTATTCGAATGTCCCAGGATGGCTATAGGTAACGGTGTACGTCACTGCACTAGCCTGCGTAGATTCCTGCGTTAGCAGCCCTGGCACGCCATTAATGAACGTCACCGAGCTGGCGCCAGGGAACAAGATGGAAGTATTGCCCGCCGGTGCCGGCAAGCCGTTCGTGAGCTTCACTGTAAAGGGTGTGTTCTCCTTGACGATCAGCGTGGGACCGGGAAATTGCACGGCCGGACAAAAAGGCAAAGCGACCGTCGCCGGGGCGAATGTCGGGCTGAATCCCGTAGCGCACCCGTAGCCCCAGGAATAGACCAGCACACCATCCGGCTGGCTGCTCCAGGCTTCGCCGGCGTTCAGGCTGAAACTCGAGCCGGCTGCACGGCCGTCGAGGCCAGGAGCGGCCGCATGCGCCGAAGCCGCGAGCAGCAAGACCACCGCCGCCGCAACGACCGAGAGGAATCGAGATACTGCACACCAGTTTTTTGTATTCGCAAGGCTCATGGTTGCTCTCCTACTGGGTTACTACGACTTCGGTCATCAGTCCGCCGAAGTTCTCGGCGTCGTTCGACAAATGGTCAAGTTGCGGTGTGTAAAGGAAGTACGTACCAGGCGCAATTCCAGTGCTGTCAAGAATCACATCCAGCGACTCGCCGCCGCCTAGCGTAATCGAGTTTGTTTTAATGAAAAGGTTATTGCCTGCTTGGTCTCGCAGGATCTTCGCATTGAAGCCCACCAACAGCATGGGGATGCCGATGGAGGAAAGCGTCTGGTATTCCTGAACGTCCAGGTCGGCGATGCGCAGCGCCGCCCTTTGGCCGCAAGTGGTTACCGTCGCGGCGCACGCGTGGCCTCCGCTGGCGCTCAGCGTGATTAGCGAGTGAAGCGGCTGGGAAGGACGGCTAATGGAGTCCGTGTCGTTCGTCGAGATAGCATTTGTGACCGGATCGGGGTTTGTCGCCGTGGCGGGAAGGCCCGCATAGCCTGAAATGCCGATCGTGTCCGGATAGCTGCGGCCATTCAGGAGGAAGTACTTGTCCTTCATGTCCGCAAAGCCTTCCGGGTTGAAGGTCATGCCGACAAAGTGGAAATTGGGATCAAAGCCGTGGATCTGGAGGGGCACGTCGAAGTCGTATGCCGTGCTGCCGTCGCCATCGTTATAGACATACTTCGCGCCCGCAGTTTGGAGTGCACCTGTGTCTGTAACCGGTATCGGAACCGAGCAAAGAATGTCGGTCGCGGGATTGCACGCAGTGCGTTTATCGCTCTGTTGCCCGAGGACAGCAGGGAGACCACGGGCCGGACAATCGGTGGAGTTCCCCAAGCACCCTGCCAACGATTGGAAGAGGTTGGCGCCGCCCTGTAGGCGGTTCTGCCGGGGGCGGACGTAGAGTTGTCCGACCATGCCCATCTGCAAGTGTTCGGGAGGCGTGATGTGGCAGTGCCAGAAATACGTGCCGGCGTCCGGTGCGACGTAATAATAGGTAAAGCTGCCACCGATGTTGATGGCGAGCGAAGCATCCGGCACGCCGTCATAAAAAGAAGAGGCGTTGGGGTAACCGTGGAAGTGCACGGTGTGCTGCTCGAACAGGTCCGGCCGCATAATCATGCCGACGTTGCTGAGCGTCAGGAAAAACTCGTCGTCTTCGTCAAACGCCATCAATGGCGCAGGAATGTTTCCATTCAGTACGCCGGTATTCATAATTCCAGCGGGATCGCTAAGCGCGGCGTTCGCGCCGGCAGCGACCGGGTCGCTCGGGCTGGTGACACCGTCGTAAATCGGATTCGGTTGCGAATTCACGAAATTCGGACCAGCGGTATAACCACTGTTGAAAACGCTGGGAAACTGGGTTCCTGGCAGGCCGTTCTGGATGGCACCCAACCCGGAGAGCGGGCCGAAGGAGAACATATAAGTTTGGTTCCCATCCGCCTCGGTCATCATGCCGTCGCCGCCCGAGATTTCCTGGCACTTGATCGCGCCGCCGTGGTCGGTGAACGTCAGCGCGGGGCTAAACGTGTACGCCCCGGTGGGATCCTTCGTTGCACTCCTGGAAATCGGGCCGGTGTAGGGAGCCTCCGAGCTGGCAGGCGTAGGGTTACCAGTACCGGAACCGCCGGGATGCAAGAGTGTGGCGGTTGGGCATTGAACTCGAAACGACCCTCCACCTTGGGGTCCGGGAGCCTGAGCGCTCGCGGTTAGCGGCGCAAGATAGACGAGAAGTATCGGCAACCAAATCTTGTACGGCTTCCTCATGACAGTCTGGCCTCCTTGCTGGCTTACAAGCTCGAGCAGCGCCCGTTCCAACACGCCCAAACTGGCGCCGCCGCGAAAAACATCCGAGAGTAGCGAATTGTCTCCACTGGGCGACTACACAGAATTGGTCCGCTTCTTGTAATGGCAGATTACTCCGCTCAGAATTGGTCCGATCCATGTAAAGGCACTTTACTCCGCTCAATAGAACTTTCTTTGCTATACAGCAATCATCGTTACTAAAATTTAAGAAAAATGAGAGTTGAACCCCGCCTATTTCGCGGAATTCCGGGAGGAGGATTCTAGAGGAGCGGGGCGGCGAGACTAGCTAGCAGGTAGATGCTACCAAGGAAGAGCAGCAGCAGATAAACGGAGGCGATAATTCAAGGAAGGACTTATGCGAGCGGTCTAATTATGTGATGGAGGCTTCTGATTCTGCTGCAACTGTAGCTGTCTGCGCTGCTCATACATGCTTTGCAATTGCTGGATCATTTGTTCAGATGTTCCCGCACCTGGCCCACTCAAACTCGGTTCTGAAACTCCCGGTACCGACTGAAGCTTGTTAGCAGCGGACTGCGCATCCGTTGACGGCGACGGTGACCCGGCTGGGGTTGTATCGGAGACGGCCGCTGACTCGGCAGGCGTTGAATTATCTTGGCCAGGAACTTCCGCCGGACTGGAACTCACAGGCAGGTTTCTGCGAATCGTGCCCCGGGCTACTTGGCTTCCCGGGACGCCTTGTTCGTCGGTTTTGCTGCGCAGAGTTAGTAACATACTCCGAATTCCCTGCTCGTCGGTATCGGATGCCTGAAGAACATAGTCAAGCTCCGTGTTGTCCAGCAGATCGCGGAGAACTTTGCGAGCCGGTCCCGGTCCAAGCCGAACCCAGATCCGCTGACCAGCGACACTTGCCGGAAGGTCGATGTCTGCTCCCATGGCGGCGCGGAGTGCCGACATAATTTCCGAAAGTGGCGAATTTTCGGCTACGATGGTGAGCTGCCCGTCTACGTAGGTAATCTGCGGAGACTTCGATAGCACGCGCTCTTTAGTCGCTGCCCCGGGCTGCGAATTTGTATCTTGTTGCTCACCGGCTTGAGGGCTCTGTTCTGAACTCCGAGTCAATGGTGCGGCTCGAGTGGGATCCGCAGCCGTTCGGAAATCTGCGAGGCCCGCAGGAATTCTCGCGCACGCAAAAAGAGGGGCAAGGCACACTAGCGCTAGCGCTCCGCTGGCGATAGCCTTTTCTTTAAAGTGAGATTGGATATCCATCTAGAGCGCCCCCTGCCGGTGCTGACAGGTAATAGTAGATCCGGCATCCATTCGACCTACTCCGGTCAGCGTCTACCGGGGCGATTCCGAACATTTATTCCTCTGCTTTACCGAAACCACATCCGAGGTTGAACTGTTTAACACGTTCTTCTAGTCAGGTCAATCATTAACTTTAGCGTTCAACGAATACCATCCGCATTTTTGATACCCTGCCCTTCGGCGGTTTGGCCGGAAACTGTCCATACTAGCTCGTCGCATCAACGGAGTTCCTCACTCGCGTTCGGAAAGTTCTATCAGCGCCTGAAGGTTATTGACTGTGACAGACTCCCGGCGTGCACTCACGATACCTTGCTCATCCCAATCTGAAAGCAGTCTGCTCACGGTAAATAAGGTAGTGCCGATCAGCTGCGCCAATTCCTCGCGGGACAGTTTGATTTGGACCGCGCCGTTCACTCGACGGCCAACTTGATTCAATAACCGCACTATTTCATGACTTAGGCGCGCGGCAACTTTTTCGGTGGAGATCTCGCGAAAACGCTCCTCCAGCTCCTCCAAGCGTTTGTATAGAATGTGGCTTGTATTGCGTCTCAAGGCCGGAAATCGCATTGAGAGTGACTCGAATGCGGCAGCGTCCCAGACAAGCGCCGTTGACGCGGTGAGTACCTGTGCCGTAGAGCAGTGTCGGGTCTGAGTGTTCAACCCAACCATCCCAAGCGCTTCGCCGGGTCCATTAAGGCGAAGTATGACTTCGGTACCGTTCTGACCGACCTGCACGATTTTCACGCAGCCGGATGTAAGCAGCACGGTCTGCCGCACGGGATCGCCTTCAAGGTAAATCGTTTGGCGGCGCGAGTACACTTCTTTACGCGCTGCGGACACGATTTCTCCGCAATCCCTCGGAGAAATATTACAAAATAGCGGATAGTGCTGAACCAAAGCTCCCGCGCGGTTTGCGGCGATTTCGCAGGAGGAATTGGTAGCGCCCCGCTTACAAGAGCACGCGGTCGCAATGATGGCGCTTCCGCCATCGGACCTCACCCTCGTTTCGAGCATATTTCTTGCTCCCTCAATACATCGGATGCGCGCACTGGTTGCGTGCCATCGATCGAAACAAGTTCACACTAAGAAAGAGGGGGACAGCTCCACTACACCAATCAATCGGAAAACCGAACCAACGCGAGATGCCAATGACAAAGAAACCACTTGCGCCCCTGACGAAAAGTATCCTAACTTGAAGACGCGGGAGAACCCGGTAATGTCCGTCAGATCCCGAACAGGTGCAATTGTCCTGCCACTCAGACCCTGGCATATAAAGTCTTTGTAAAGTTGTGATTACGGTCTTGACTGGGGGGACGTGTCAAAGGAAATACTGGCAAATAGTTTCCAGCATTGGGAATCGATATGGCGAACTTGTCGCAGGACAACAACAGTGGGCGGCGCTGAACCGTCATAGACACGCCGATAATTCGAGTCAACCGCAGCCGTCGTTGGACTATAAACTCACTGACCAGAGCGGCTCGCCTTGGGGTGTGCAGCAAGATGGACCAGGCCGCTTATTCGACCAATCAAGGACGCGCCTCGGACGAGCGCCGTGGCTCAGGAATCGGCGTCGGTACGCCGGTCGACGGTCGCTGCCGATTTTGTGACGAGGGCGGTTCCTGGGGAGCAGGCGAGTTTGCCGGCTTAGTGGGGTTGGGCTCCTTATAGCGCAAGCCTATGGTATTGCTAGTACCCACATCAATCAGCCTCAGGTTTTCGTCAGTAATCTCCTCCGCCCTCACGATATGGGGCGTGATGGCGAAGACAATCTCGGATTCACGGTGGTCTTTGTTTTCTTGGCCAAACAAGTACTTCAAGATTGGAATTCTCGCCAGCCACGGATAACCGCCCAAAGAGCGTGTTTCGGAGTCCTCCAGGATGCCACCCACGAGATTTATTTCACCGTCTTCCAATCGCGTTTCGTGCTCGATGCGTCGCTGCCCGATTGTCGGCTGACTGACTCCTCCGATAGTCTGCGAGCCAGTAACAGAGGAAATCTCCAGCACCATCTTCAGCGTGACCTCATGGTTCGAATGAATATGCGGTGTAATATCGATATTCACGCCCACATCTAAGTATTGAAACTGGGTGTTCACAAGCAGGTTGTTGCTCCCCCCGGCGGCCGCACCGAACGAACCAGTCGCGATTGGGACGCGATCGCCAATCTTAAGTGTGGCCTTTTCGTTATCGAGAGCGCGGAGCTGCGGTCTTTGCAGGACTTTCGTATTGCTGTCCGACAGGAGGAAAGAAAATGAAGCACCCGGCACACTGGTAACGAAGCTGCTCCCATTCAGCGAACCAATCTTCACCAAACCTGCCGCCCCGCCAGTAGCCGCCTGTAAGGCTATCGAATCTGAAGTTGGGACTGTGGTACCAATGGTAGTTAGATGAGTCCGGCTTATTTGCATTACCGCGATATCAATGACCACTTCTGCCTTCGGTTTGTCAACGTCCGAGATCAGTTTCTCCGCGAGGACCATCTGATCGGGGGTCCCCCTCAAAGTGATTGCACTGTGTGTGGGGTTTACCTGGATACGGCCAATGTCAAGAATCCCCTTCAGAGTGCCAACCACCTCCTGCAGTTCACTGGACGTGGACGCATTTCGAAGATAGAAGGTCTTCATCACATTGTTTTCAAATTCTTTACGCTTGCCCTCGGATGCAACGAAGATCGCTGTTGGCGAGATCGGTCGCCAGAACGTCTTTGATTCTAAAGCGACCATCCTAAGGGCTTCGCGTGCCATAACTTCGTTCAATTCAATCGTAATGCGCTGCGGCTTGTAGTCCAAGTCAAACAGGACGTTGATCCCTCCCAGCTTCCCAATGGTCCTGTAAACATTGTCAGCGGTGGTTGTCATGCGCAGAGTGATTGGAGTGTTGGGCGAGGGCTGGAGGTCCAGCGGGCCTTCCGCTTCTGCGGCTAGTTTGGCCAGTGGAGACTCTAGCTTGGATGCCGCACTCGCAGGCTCAGCCAGCTTCTTGAGCATCAAGGCAGTCCGTTGCATCTCCTGAGCCGCGACAAAATTTGTGCCATCGATTTCCACTGCGCGTTGAAATTCAGCTAAGGATTCTTGCAGCTTCAGATTGTCGCGAAGCTTCAGGCCAATGCTTACATGCAACGCTCCAGCATTGGCTCGCGCGTGCAGATAGGCAGTCACATACTTCGGTTCTTTGGGGTTTAGTGCATACGCCTGCTTGAACGATTCGTACGCAGCGTCATATTGTTTTTGGGACTCAGCGCGAACACCCCGCTTGTAGGCAGCATTTGCTTCATTAGGATAATTCGGCGCACTGAGCCCCAAAATCAGGAGCGAAGCAAGTAGAAGACGCACGCGCATCATAGTTTCTCTGCCTCCGTAACTGCTGGTGCCAATCCCTCAGAGACATGCGCTGCGACTTGGGTCACCTCTGGAGATTTGAAAGCGGACAAGACCCTGTCACAGAGATGAGAAGACATAAAGGGGCTCCTGCTGTGGTCCGTCATTCAAATCATCCGTCAGCATACCCGAAAGCTGCGAGCTCGTATTTGACGAAGGGCAAAGAAGAAAGTTCCTACGCTGAGGCTCTTCCCTGCGCATGCCTGTTCGGAACTAAACAGCAAACGATAGCTGCGACGAGTCTTACCGGAAAGTGCCAGGCATTAGCTCGCTCGAAGGCTGCGGCGCTGCACTAGGTGCCTCAGATTTAGAATTCCTGATAGCCTCGGGCTTGTTGCTGAAATCGTGATGCACAGAAACTCGGGCATGCTTCTTCCGATTAAAATCGCCAATCACCTTGGCGATGTACGTCTGAGTTTCAGCGTAGGGGGGCACGCCCCGATACTGCTCGACGCGCTTTGGCCCGGCGTTGTAGGCCGCTAGCGCCTTGGTCAGGTCATTGTGATAGCGGTCAAGCAGTTCGCGCAAATAGCGGGTTCCCCCTTGCACGTTCGCGACAGGATCCAGTGGGTCATCGACACCCAGACGTAAGGCAGTTTGCGGCATGAGCTGCATCAGCCCTCGTGCACCCTTGGGGGAAACTGCGTTCGCGTTGAATCCACTCTCGGCGCCGATCAGAGTCATGATCAAATCCGGATCAATATGGTTGCTGCTACTGGCCGTACTCACCACTTCTTCTAGGGTTGTAGGGAGAGTTGGTTTCAAGGCTAGCGCAAGGGGTGGCTCCTCTGCTTCAAAACAGACAATCTGATCAGTCGGCACTTCCACATAGTTGCTTGATGAATCCGCGAAGTAAAGCCGAGTCACAGCTTCTCGCGACTCGTGACGCAGAAGGCGGATGGAAAAACCGTTCCGCAGGACGGCCACTTCAGCAGACGATGCGGAAAGGCTCGCGAGCGCGAGCACTGAGATTGTGATGCTTAATTTAAAGCGAAGCCTCATGTCCAGGAGAAACTTACTTCGGCCGGTAACCGGCAAAGCCGGAGAAGCTCCAACTCCCAAGTTTCAACGCCTAACCATAATTGTCTTTGCGCCGCCTCAAACAGCCATCGGAACCAGCTGTTCGCCAAGGGATTCAAAGTCGCGACACATCAAGGCTTTCGAAACGCACACCCGCCCTCGATTGGCTGTTTGACGGGACGTATTGCACAACGCGGACCACGCGGCCCCTGCAGCGCCATTCGGTCGTCGGCTGGCCCGTAATCTCCTCCGGTAACTTGAGTTGTAATTCGACCGGAGACCCGACCAGAAGGGGTAACTCAGTCTCTAGCAGGGCCCCCCTCCCAGAGAGATTAATGGACTCCGCTCCATGCTCGGGACCATCGGCTCCCCAGATGCGGAGTCGCAAGGGAATTCGCAAACTATGGCGCTGTGTCAAACGACGATCAGGAATGGCGGTGCTATTGTTCATAATCTTGCTCATAGTGACTAAGAGCGGCCTGGACAGACTGGGATATACGACTTGGTGGACCTTGTCCTTGCTCACCGTCACATTTGTCGTCAGATGGTGCCCCGTTCGGCGCGCCGGCCCGTCCCAACTGGGTGTCGCGCTATCAATCAGCCTCCATAAGGCGCAGATCGCCGAGAAGACCTGCCGGCTCAGAAGGAAACGATGAAACCTGACTAACCGCCCCGACTTCTCAACCGCCCTCCTACCCGCGTGAGCAGCCTCTTGATTCAGAGATGGTTCGCATGAGGCTCATGCTTCAATTCCGAGCGACAGGCCGGGGCCGATCGCCCGAGTTGCTCGCTTGCAACTCTTTGTGCATCGCAACGCCCGGGGAAAAGTACCCGTTTGGTCAGCCAATATGCAGCGTCACCGACTCCAGCAATGCTTTGATCCCGTTCCAGGCGATTTGCACGCCGATACAAACCAGAAAAAACGATGACAATTGCGTGATCACCGTCATCCCCGTTGCTCCCAGGATTCGCCCTAGGCGATCCGCAAATCCGTAGCACAGGAAAATGCTGATCGCGATCAACAGCAATCCAATGAGGGCAGCCAAGATTGTCAAGGGATGGAACGGGTGAAGGTGAGCTGCGTTGGCGCCCACGGTGATCGCCACGGAGATTGATCCAGGGCCCACTGTCAGAGGCAGTGTCAAGGGGTAGAATGCCTGGCGGAATGTGTCCTGCGGCTGAACGGTCCTGTGTACATCGTGTTTTTCGTCGTCTCGCTGCCTCAGCAGCGTCCATCCCGTGGCGATGACGATCAGGCCTCCGCCGACCTGCACCACCGGCAGGGAGATCCCAAAAAAGGCAAGAATATAGGTTCCAACGAAGTACGCCCCAATCAGCAAGAAAAAACTGTTGATGGCAACGCGCCATGACAATGCTTTTCGTTCTTCCGGCGCATAGCCCCTCGTCAGCGCCAGAAAGAACGGGCTGCCGCCGAGGGGGTCCACGATGGGAAAGAGCGCAACGAGAACCAGGAGTAGATTTTTCGCCGCTTCCTGCATTTGTTCGGTAACCGCTTTCTGTGACCCAGCCAGCCAACTTTTCGGGCTTGCGCTGCGGACCCACGGGCTCCCAACTTAGATGTTGAGGCGCACCATGTTGGCGATCAGATTTCTTCAGCCAGGGACATCGTTACGCTTTCAATGCTACGGGACAGCGCGAGAAACGCCTGCAGCTCAGGGGAGAGCAATTCTTGCGGTCCTCCGAACAGCAACTGCGGATTGTCTGTTCCAGACGCTCGAACGAATCTTCGAAGTTGTCTTTTTCCTACGATGATTTTAGTCTCCGGGCGGTCCGCCATACCGTCCAGAATCTTAGCAGACCTATCGTCGAACTCCTGATATGCCAAACGCACGGGTGGCGGTAGTTCGAAACCAGGCCTAAGAAGTGCCAACTGGCTGACACTTGTTAGCTGGTCGCCTCTCAAACACCGGGCCCTTGAACGCATCCCCATAGCTGCGCGCGTGCTCAATGCTTGCAATCTTCCTGTTTCTAAATAGCTTCAGGCGGTTGGGAAACTACGCTGGCCATCTGGCATGGCGAATGCACTGTCGATTCGCCGGGGGATGATGGCGCATGGTCAAGAAAAAAGTGGCAGACTTGTTGGTGGAGGTTCTCGCGGAAGCGGGAGTTCGGCAAATTTACGGTGTTTCCGGCGACTCGCTCAACGGCATCACCGACTCGATTCGCGCAAAGAAACAAATTCAGTGGATCCATGTAAGACATGAAGAGACGGCAGCGTTTGCCGCTGGAGCGGAAGCGCATCTCACGGGACGGCTGGCGGTCTGCGCGGGGAGCTGCGGTCCCGGGAATCTGCACTTAATCAACGGGCTCTACGACTGTCACCGCAGCCGTGTTCCGGTCCTGGCCATCGCGGCGCAAATTCCAAGCAATGAAATCGGGAGCGGATATTTTCAGGAGACCCACCCGGAACATCTCTTCGCGCAGTGCAGCCACTATTGTGAGCTGGTTTCTCAGCCCGAGCAGATGCCACGTGTGCTGGAGATTGCCATGCAAACCGCAATCTCCAGGCGTGGTGTTTCCGTCGCGGTCATTCCTGGTGATATTGCCTTGCGCGATGCCGTTGAACAAGGACCACGTCTGCATTTTCCGGAGCCGAAACCGAATGTGTGTCCTTCCGATGACGAACTAACCACGCTAGCAAAAGTTCTGAACAATTCAAAAAGGACAACGATTCTTGGCGGCGCTGGCTGTGCCGGAGCTCATGGGGAGTTGATCGCGCTTGCGGGCAAACTGAAAGCCCCCATCGTGCATGCCATGCGCGGTAAGGAGTTTATCGAGTACGGCAACCCGTTCGATGTGGGCATGACCGGGCTGCTCGGGTTTTCCTCCGGCTATCACGCCATGATGAACTGCGACGTGTTGCTGATGATCGGAACGGACTTTCCTTACCAGCAGTTCTTTCCTAAGGACGCAACGGTCGTTCAAATCGATGTCCGTGGAGAACAACTGGGCAGACGCACGAAAGTCGATTACGGCTTTATAGGAGATGCGAAGACAACCATAAGCGCCCTTCTGCCAAAACTGGACCAGCACGAGTTCGATGAGCACTTGAAGACCTCGCTCGAGCATTATCGAAAGGCACGCAAGGGCCTCGATGAACTTGCCACGGACGGACAAGGCAAGAAGCCTATCCATCCTCAATATCTTGCGCGAGTGCTCGACAAGCTTGCCTCGAAGGACGCTATTTTTTCCTGCGACGTCGGCACTCCGACGGTCTGGGCGGCCCGCTACCTCACGATGAACGGCAAACGGCGGCTACTCGGATCCTTTAATCATGGCTCTATGGCCAATGCACTCCCGCAGGCAATTGGGGCGCAGGTGAGTCATCCTGGCCGTCAAGTGGTCAGTCTGTGCGGCGATGGCGGTCTGGCGATGCTCATGGGCGATCTGCTCTCGCTTCGCCAGTTGCAGTCACCGGTCAAGGTGATTGTCTTCAAGAATAACTCGCTGGCCTTTGTAGAATTGGAAATGAAAGCCGCTGGGATCGTCGATTTTGGAACAGACCTGCACAACCCCAATTTTGCAAAGATGGCGGAGGCCGCGGGTCTCCTTGGACTCACGGCCGAAACACCGGATCAGGTAGAGCCCATGATTGCGCAAGCTCTCCGGCATGACGGACCTGCGCTGGTCGAAGTCCTCGTGAGCCGGCAGGAGCTCTCCATGCCACCGACCATTACTCTCGAGCAGGCCAAAGGCTTCAGCCTCTTCATGCTGAGAGCAGTTCTTAGCGGGCGTGGCGACGAAATCGTCGATCTCGCGAAAGTGAATCTCCTCCGCTAGGTTCGCGGCAACTTTTCCCGTGTCAAGAGAATAGAAAGGAAGGAACGAAAATGGCTACAAAACAGCAGTTTGCGCAGTCAGGTTTTCCGGATATCCTCCGCGGGATGGATCTCCTCAACCGCCAAGGGCTGAACAAAGGCACAGCGTTCACGGAGGAGGAGCGAAGCAAGCTTGGCTTGCACGGTCTCCTCCCGCCTCAAGTCGAGAGCCTTAATGAGCAAGTAGTTCGCGCTTACGAGGCCTACAAGCGAAAGGACGACGATCTCGAGCGACACATCTATTTGCGCGCTCTTCAGGACACCAACGAAGTCCTCTTCTACAGGCTACTCCTCGACCACATTGAAGAGATCACACCGATGGTCTACACACCGGTGGTCGCGCTGGCGTGTCAACAATTCAGTCACATCTACCGGAGGCCCCGAGGCCTATTCATCTCCTATCCGCTGCGCGACTCTATCCCCGCGCTTCTGCGGAACCGTCCGAATTCGGAAGTCGACGTGATTGTCGTCACGGACGGCGAACGCATCCTGGGCATCGGTGACCAGGGCGCAGGCGGCATGGGAATCCCGATTGGCAAACTATCCTTATATACGCTCGTCGGTGGAATTCGCCCGGAACGGACGCTGCCCATCGTGTTGGACGTAGGAACCAACAATGCGGAGCGACTAAATGATCCTGAGTACCTCGGCTGGCGCCACGAACGGATTACCGGTCAGCCGTACTTTGACTTCGTCGATCAGTTCGTTCAGGCCGTGAAGCAGGAACTTCCCGCAACATGTCTGCAATGGGAAGACTTCGCGACCCCGCATGCGCGACCCATTCTTCAGCGCTATCACGACGAATTGCTGACTTTCAACGACGACATCCAGGGGACTGCGGCGGTTGCTCTAGGAGCGGTTCTGGGCGCAGTCAAAGTGACCGGGAAAAGTTTGAAGGATCAGCAGATCGTCATGCTGGGAGCAGGTTCCGCTGGCATAGGCGTTGCCGATGGATTGCGTGCGGCAATGAAAGGAGAAGGTCTCTCCGAACAGGAGGCGCGCGGCCACTTCTGGGTCGTTGACAGAGCCGGTCTTCTGCATTCAGGGCGAAAAGACCTTAGCCCGGAACAGAGTGTATATGCCGAGCCAGAGGACCGCGTGTCCGGATGGCCGCGAACTTCCAACGGTCACATCGGACTTGCCGACGTGATTGGGAAGATCGAAGCAACAATTCTGATCGGTCTTTCTACGGTTGGCGGCGCTTTTTCGGAATCGATTGTTCGTGAGATGGCGCGCAAGGTCAAGCGGCCGATTATCTTCCCGCTGTCGAATCCGACCTCCAAATCGGAAGCGAAAGCCGACGACTTGATTCGTTGGACCGGTGGGCGCGCTCTCGTGGCCACGGGCTCACCTTTTGCGCCTGTCACCTACGGCGGACACACGATTCCGATCGCACAGTGCAACAACATCTTCATCTTCCCGGCCATGGGGCTTGGGGTTGTCGCGTCGGGCGCTCGGCGCGTCACGGACGCGATGATGCTGGCGGCGGCCCGAGCGCTCGCCGGTAATTCGCCCGCTCTCAAGGATTCTTCCGCATCATTGCTGCCTCGTTTGACCGACATTCGGAGGGTGGCCGCGGAAATCGCGATAGCAGTTGGCATCGAAGCGCAAAAAGAGGGCCTTGCTCCGAAGCTGGCCGAGGATGAACTTCGTCAACGTGTGACGG